>Ga0210383_10000012_pt1 | contig 224916 bp, 266 predicted proteins | sample IncBWC14OmetaG_FD_160072 | JGI IMG/M metagenome (GOLD analysis project Ga0210383, IMG submission 160072) | Forest soil microbial communities from Barre Woods Harvard Forest LTER site, Petersham, Massachusetts, United States - Inc-BW-C-14-O ...
TAATTGAGGCTAAGGATTTGGATGGGGTGCCAACTAAGGAACTGCTAACCAACTACAAGATAGTAGATGGACAAATTTGCTGCAAGAGCGAAAAGAAGTGTCCCACCAAACTCAAAGTAGCCTTCATCACTAATTGGGATATGGAGTGCGGACTTGCTTCCTATGCAAAATCGTTGGCCAATGAGCTGGTAGAGATGGTGGGCGAGCTTCGCATTTTTGCCGAACGCAATCCTCCCGTTCCGTCCTACACCAATCCCAAACTGACATCGGACAAGATCATCTCTTGTTGGAAACGAGGAGAAGGTCTGACCGAATTGGTAGCCAAGGTCAAGTCCTATGATCCCGACATCGTACTCCTCAACCATGAGTTCGGGCTCTTTCCCAATGCTCGGCACTGGCTCTCCCTACTCACTCAACTTTCCGACTTTCGTGTCATCACCATTATGCATTCCATCTTCCCAACGCACTTGGACAAAACCATTTGCGAAGCAGCAATGCATGAGATCATCGTGCATCTTCCGGGCGGACAACAAGCTCTTCGGAACAAAGGCGTTTTAGCCCAAACCCATTTGATCCCTCACGGCTGCTATCCATATCGTAAGGAACGACTCTGGAACCTCTATCGGTCGGAGAAGACATTCATTCAGATAGGGTTTGGACTACGATACAAACGCTTCGAGCATTGCATCCGGGCCACTGCTCTACTGAAAGGCAAACATCCGGACATCTTCTTCACTGCGGTCTTTTCCGAAAGTCCCTTCGCCAAAACTGAGCATCAATTCTACTTCGATGACCTAATGAGGCTAATCGAAGAGCTGGGAGTACGGGAGCAAGTTGGTATTGTGCGGGGGTTTCAATCTGATCAGGTAGTAGAGAGCTACTTGCGCACCAATCAAGTAGCGGTCTTTCCCTATGTCTCGGCACCGGGCCATCAGGTTTTCGGGGCCTCGGGCGCGGCTCGTTTGGCGATGGCTGCGGGGATGCCGGTGATCAGCTCCTCTATTCCCCATTTTAGCGACCTACCTACCATCAAAGCGGACACGCCTGAGCAAATTGCTGAGAATTTGGACAAGCTCTTTTCTGATCCGGCTGGCAAGGAAGCCCAAATCGCCAAGCAAATCAAACACATAGAAGAGAATAGTTGGACGAAAATAGCCCAACGATATGTCAAGGTATTTGAGCAGACCTGATAATAGTTGATCATTGTTGATCAAATATGTGGCCGCACGGTCTTTCTAAAAGCGATAGCGTATTCAGCCAATGCTTTCTTTCTTGGCATTGACAATGTATGTCCCGGATAGTAAATCCATTCGAGGAATTTGTCCAATGTGCGCTGCTTGAAACCCACCCGATAGTGTGGGTGTTGTTGTTCTATAACCCTACCATCTAATACTGATGTATTGTTCTCAATAGTGAGTAGGCTATGCTCAATGCCTTGTTTTTCAAGTATAGCGCAAAGTGTTTGCATAAACGCTAAGGAACTGCCGCAAAGATAACAAGATACGGCATCATAATATCGATTATTGCGCCTACTAAAAGAGTGAGTTTTAGATATGCTTCCATCACCATCGATGCATCCGCGAATAAAGTCTGGTAGGTATTCGTCCGGTACATTGGGAAATTGTAGGGTTAGCGACTTTTTGGGCGTACATTGATGGTCAATAAACCACTCTACAATTCTTAGGCAGCATATTCTGAGTATGTTAGCATTGCCGGTTTTGACGATATTTGCATTGGGGCAAAGAGTATTCTTGATGATCTCGATCCAATCACCATCTTTTGATGTTATGCTCGCATAACAATGCGTATTTCGTATGCACCCATCAGTCATAAAGGCGCCCAAAAGGTAAAAGGCCTCTGCCCCTTCATCCAAGAGCACTTGTTTGTTGTAAGCCACGAAATTGGAGTACTTGTCAATAAGGTTAGATAAGCCCTCTACTTTTACCTTTCTATGGACTGCCGTTATTGAACAATTTAGTTGCTTGGCAACGGATGTTAGTGATCCATTATTGATCCATTCGACAAGCGCTTCATTTGTTGGCCATTGGATGTGCTTATTCATCCTCATTACCAGATTACTGAACCCGTTTCGATGCAAAACCGTCCTAATAAGATTACCACTACAATTCAATTCTTTCGCCACCTCAGCGATCGAAGTTTGACGCACCATATCAGCGAGTTTTTCGGGCGATACATTGATTTTCGTCATCAGCGTCTATATATCCGTTCTACCAGCGTTTTTCGCCCTTTCCAATCATTCTGATTACCAAAATCTTGACACTCAATTCATCCTGATTACATTACCCCTATCATACGGCCCACGCGGCCTCAAAAACAAGGATAACACGATGAACGATACAGAGAAGAAAGATACGACCCCAGTAGTAGAGGAAGTTTTAGACACCGGCTTCCGAGCCGATTTTGATGGCGTCAATTCGGTATATGACGCTCTTTTCAATGCCTTCCATCCCGATGGATTGGAAGAAGATGAAACCCTCAATTTCCATATGATCTCGCTATGGAATTTGTTTTTGGCTACGACTGGTTGGACGGAAGATGAGTTTTGGAGCGCTTTTGACGCTCATTGTGAAGGTGTTTGTCCCGACTGCGGAGAGCCGTATGAGGAGCACGGAAAAGAAACGGAAACCAAGGAGTTGAACTGATGATTACCAAGATGACCATTGAAATCGAAGTGCCGGAAGAGACTGAGGTGAGCGAATTGCAGGACTTATACGGAGAGATTGCTGAGTATATCGATCGGTTTAGCACCAACCTATCGGTGGCTAAGGACTTGCAAATTCGTTTGCCTAAGGGCGTCTATCTACCCCTATAATAGGAGAATACTCAATGGATGATTTTTGCACCTGCGGAACCAAGTTTAGAACTGGTGAGGATTACCGCGACCATTTGCCCTGCCCCGGCACCAAAGAGCAGCAAGAGATTGTTGAGTTGCGTGCTGAGAACGAACGCTTGCGTGCTACTCTACGAACAATGGTTGAACTAAAAGGTGAGACCAATCGTTGCCAACAGGAGAGAACCTTCCTCGGGCCGCAATGCCAACTCGAAGCAAATCACGAAGGTGCGCATATGTATCCGATAACTGAGTTATGGGGAAAATGAGCGACCTTACACCACTCGATTGGGACAAACTCTACGCCTTACAATCCGAAAACCGAATTGATCGTGCGCTCGACCTGATCTATCGTGCTTGTTGCTCTTTCGATGAGAGGCCCGACTTTGCAGCCATCGATGCAACATTGGCAGCCGTGGATTTAGGCAAGATTACCACCACCACTATCGCTATTGGGTTTCTTTCTGCGTCCTACCCTTTATCGGGCCACCTACCATCCTACAAGCCCTTACTTGCACGCGTGCGTGTGTGGTTAGAGGCATGGGATCATCACCAGATTGATGATCTACTGCGGGGATTTGACACGACGCCAGATGGACGTTTGGTGTCCGTAGAACTTGGAGATGATGAATGATTGCGCTATCCGAAATCAACAAGGGAGATATTGTTTCCGCTACAATTGGCAACATAGTAATACAAGGCTGCGTGATTAGCACGTGTGGTGCTGGCTGCTGCGTCAGATTGGAATTACCCCATAAGAATCCAATTCTAACCAAAACGGATTCATACGAGACGGATTGGATGATGGCTCCCAAATTTACCAGCAGGCCTGCCAATAACATTCAGATATCCAAGGTGCTCAAATACGGTCATTATGATAGGTGCCCGCAGTGTTTTAGATTGATGTGTGGATTAGATAACGAGGTATAACAATGAAGAAGGTAATGATTGGTTTAGGTTTGGCACTGATGGTGGGTACCTCGCTCGCGGCAGCAGATTGCCCTAACTCGAACTCGTGTTATGTTGATGCGCTCGATTGTCGTGGCGCCCACTATGCATCCTGCTCAACAAATTGCTATGATCCCGATCGGGCTACTTGTTTACAGGGGAATTGCTTCTCTAAACCATTCCCTACACCTAACGCTTGCTATTGTCGGAAACTTCAATGATGACACGAGAACAATTTTGGGAGATCGCAGGCACGGTCGGATTTGCGCTGCTTATGCTGGTAAGTTTTGGATTTTTGCTTGTTTATTGTGGCGCGGGTGTGAGGGAGCAAGCAATGCAAATGAGTGCCTGCAAAATGGTTTGCGGCGACGATCCAATTCAAGCCTGCTATCCAAATCGAGCAGTTTGTGTGGGGCAGGACAACATCTATGTCCGGTCAATAAATCCCCGATAGAGAAAAATACGATGGCACTTGGTATCAATATGGAAGACTTACACGATAGTTATGATCAAGGCTATGAAGAAATGCGCACCAAGGTGGTGGAGTTTTTGCTCTCATTGGAAAAGAAAGCTCTCAAAGATGCGGAGGAAGTTTTAGTTATGCGGTGGGCAACAAGCCATTGCGCCGAAGCCGAGGCATTTGCCAAAGCGGCCGAGATGATCAAGCAAGGCAAGAAAATAGAGGGAGGATTTGAGGGATGAAGAAACTAACAGTCAAAAAGATCAACAAGGTAGTATTTGGTGATTTATGGGAAGGGCCCGTAGATCATCAAGCATTGGAAGAACGACTTGGAGAACTTTTAGAGAGTGAAGAGTTATTGGCCGAATGGCAGAGGAAGATGAAAATAGTTAGGTCAATTTTGATGGGACAGATATGATGATTGACAATGAAGGCAACGAGATCGAGACTTATTGTCTTGGCACTTCCAAAGAAGAAGACTGCTTGAATGATGCGGCATATGAAGTAGCCATTTGGCTGGGAATAGAGCGAGGTATTTGGACTGACTTCGTAAATGTCGAAGCCGGTCATACCTCACGGCTGATGATCAAAAGGGCAACTTGGGATACATTGGGCGACGCGAGGCAAATCAAACTGCAATGCTTTGTGGATGGATTTATTGAGGGATGGGAGAGACATTATGAGCGATAAGAAGTCATTGGAAGAACTCCTTTCGACCGAAGAAGGTTGTAAGTATATCGCAGAGCATATGTTCAACCCGGTGAAAATTTGCGCACGAGTAATGAACAAAGAGCGCAACACTGCCGTACGCGAGGCCAATCCAAAATGGTCAGAAGAAAGCCTACGACCATATCTCAAACCCGAACTACACGAAGACCCATATTATGCCGAAATGGAACTGCAATACCTTCTCTATGTTTTGGAAGTAGCGGAAAAGTATGCCCATAATGTTCCCGAGTTAGGGGAGGCAGCCAAGATGTATAGACAGATAGAAACGATAACGAGACAAACACCAAGTAAGAAAGGACACTAATATGCTACGACTTGTAAATACTTTTGGACACGGATTACCGGCTTCTTTCCTCGTCCATCCAAACGCTACATTTTCACCCGGTATGGTGGCGCAACTCATTGTGGCTGATAGTCAGGTAGTCGCCACCGTATCAGATGGTACCGCCCCCATTGGCATTATTGACGACATAAGAGATCAGCACGATGATAGTACAAAGGGTACTAACCGAATGACCGTTTGGGGAACGCGGATGATTTTTCAGACTGATATGTATGATCACCAAGCAGAATATCCGCTCAACGCTAATCTCTATGTTGAACACGGACTTTTTACTACCAGACGCCCAAGCCTATTCCATCCTGCCGTAGCAATGATCACTTGTCCTCTCAATAAGGACGGAGTGTTGGAATTGATGTGGTTTTAGCAATGATTGAAGATTGGGATGGACAAGCCATTCATTACTGCGTCGAAGTCTATCAGTCCGCGCAGGATGCTACGATGGCGTGCGGGAAAGTCCTATCGACTTGGGCAATCGTGCAGCGCGACAATAAGTACAGCCATTTGCCCAAACCCGCTTGCGATGTTGGATACACTTTCACCGCCGAGGAAACTGACTGCCCCGAGTGTCGAGTATGGGTCGAAGCCAATTGTCCCTCTTGTGGGACTTGTGGGGTGAAATGCACCTATGGAACCTGCAATAAATGTGTCGAGAAAGAGATTGAGAAGGTGGGATTTGAGGAGTGGAAGAAGAATCCAAATGAGCATTAGACCCCTTGAAGAAGCCTACTACGGCCAAACAGGAAGGGGCTGGTGGGTCGAGGTATTCGATGATGCTGAGGAAGGCAGCACGCAGCATTACATCCCGAATGGTGGGCCGAGAACAATGTGTGGTAGGCGTTTCTCGACGGTGAGGAAGCGGAGAAAAGAGAAGTGTGGGATGTGTTTGCGATTGTTGGGCATTGACAAGTGAATGGTGTGGAATTACAAGTAGAGGATGCAGAAGAAACTGGACTGGTCGTCGTACCAGGTCGATATATTCAGGGCCATTGCCAAAACTAACGACAATTTGATTGTCATTGCTCGCGCGGGCTCAGCAAAAACTACCGTCCTTGTCGAGGGTGCCAAATATATACCCAAAGGTAAGCGGCTGCTATTTTGTGCATTCAACAAGTCAATTCAAGAAGAATTGAGTAGCAAACTTGGCTCTTTCGTGGATTGTATGACGCTACATAGCCTCGGGTATCGAGCAGTGCGCCAACGATTTCCTAATGTCGTTCTCAACAACAATAAGTGCTGGGAGATCGTAGAAAATCTCGTTGATGACCCAAAAGAACGCTACGATCTGATTGACAATGTGTGCAAAACCGTTTCACTATGCAAATCGACCATTATTGATACATCGTCCAAAATTGATGATCTGATTGATCAATATGGTATCGATACTTGCGATGTCGAACGCGAAGTATTCATTCAGTATGTATGTAAGGCTCTCAGGCAGTGTAAAGAAAAGACTGATACTCTCGATTATGATGATATGGTTTGGTGGCCTTTTGTATTCAATCTGAATGCCGGAAGTTTTGATGTGGTAATGATCGACGAGTGCCACGACCTATCCAAGATTATGATCGCGTTAGCATTATCGGTGGTCAAGCCTGGTGGTAGAGTGATCGCGGTCATTGACCCCTGGCAGGCAATTTACAATTGGAGAGGAGCGGATGCATCGGCCTTAGATAACTTACGACACCGACTGAAACCGAAAGAGTTTCCACTACCAATTTGCTATCGATGCCCTAAAAAGATAGTCGCCTTAGCGCAGAAGATCGTATCTGATATCCAACCATTCGAGCATAATGGTGATGGGGAAATCATCAATATAGCCCTTGTCGATATTCAGAAGCATATCAAACCTAACTCCTATTTGTTGAGTAGAACTAATGCCCCATTGATAGCCTTGTGTATGAGGCTAATCAAAAACGGAATACCTACTAACATCCTCGGTAGGGATATTGGTGATGGGCTACTATACCTGATCAAGCGTTCCAAGAAAAAGAAAGTAGATGCCTTCCTCAAATGGCTCGATAATTGGGAGAAAACCGAACGGAAACGAATGCTGGACAAAAACCCAAGAGCCAACACCGAATGGATTTCGGACAAGGCGGAATGCTTGCAAAATCTATGCAGCGGCACTTCCTCCATTGAAGAGGTAAAAGATAACATCAAGAACTTGTTCAAGGACGGGGATGAAAGGAGTATTGTATTGGGCTCATCGATACATCGTATCAAGGGGAAGGAAAGTGATACGGTATTCATCTTAGCGGATACATTGAGGTCTAACTCAGAGGAAGAACGTCGATGCAATTATGTGGCCTTTACGAGGACGCGGGGCAAACTGTATATGGTTAGGAAGATCAATATCGAGGAAGATGAATGACTTTCCAAACTACCGCCATCTATCCCAATCGCTTAGAAGACAAGCAAGAATTGGAAGAGAAACTTACACTCCCTGAACAAGGCGATGAAACTACCGAGTTTCACCTTCCTAACGGAATACTCTTCGCTCGTGGCTATCGGCGGATTGTCTATGGCGACCTCGGCCCCTACGTCGAGTTTGCTCTCGACCATATCCATTGCCAATTGCTGGCCAAATTCAATAACGACATTGACTATGACAATCTACCATACGCTGGTCAAAGTAAGTACTACTACTTTTGGCTCTACCCCAAAGCAGCCAGCACTATCAAAGTGTATCTACAAATCAAGCCAGTGAATGCATTGCCCAACGCCCCCAAGCGTGCGGATGGCAAGAAGTCTGACTATAATCGAGCGGAAGGATATGCTGATTACCAGCGCGGCTATTTCTATGTTAGTCCGTATGAACCGTTCAAGATTGTGAGGGCACCCAATGAGTGATCCCAACGAGCCTGTTCTCTACATCGTCGTCCGCAAAGAGTTAGGTCTCTCAACGGGCAAAACCGCAGCCCAGTGCTGCCACGCTCTACAATACATCCTACAACGCTATTACACCAATACGCCATCTCTTTCCAAGCAGCAGAAGCAAGTGATGCAGGAGTGGATGGAAAGCGCCCACGCCAAGGTGGTGTTGGCAGCATCCGAAGTGGAATGGCAAGCCTTGTTGGACGAAGGCTTGGCGGATGCGACGGTGCGCGACGCGGGTCGAACGGAAATTGATCCGGGCACCATCACCTGCGCGGCCCTGTTCCCCGTTCGCAAATCCAATGCTCCCAAACTAATCAAGGGATTACCGCTACTCAAATGAAACACTACACTATCTTCCTACACCAAACTCCCTACTACCCCAAGAAGGGCGACAAGAAGGCCGATACCCAAGCGGGTCAGGCCAAACTGGATGATAAGGTCAAGCAGACTTTTCTGACCGCTATCGAGCCCCTGATCAAAGCCAAAGACATCAAACTGCTGAAAGACACTCTTGTCTATCAAGATGCCCATATCAACGCTCTACCCTTAGTGAGAATTGGGGTGAATGAGAAGAAGCGAGATGAGGTGTATAACACCTTACGTGCGATTGAATGTGTGCAATGGATTGATGCTGATGTGTATGGGGAATAACGATGCCTGAATCGGCCGAAGTCAAACGCATAACCAATCAACTCAATGCTGAATTTGGAGGTCATAATTTGGCCCATATTGCAGTAATAGGAGGGCGCTTCGGGAAAGGAATGGATATTACCCACGCCCTTTTGGATAGGCTCGATTGGCCGCTTACCAATGTGCGAATGTGCTGCAAGGGCAAGTTTCTCTATTGGCAAGCATTTGACAGCAACAATGCCGATGTTGATTTCCATATCACGCTCGGAATGACGGGCTCTTTTGGCAAGAAGCAAAAGCACTCTGCCCTTCAATTTGACTTCGACAATGGTAGCATCTACTTCAATGACCCAAGACATTTTGGGACTTTCAAGATCAGTTCTCGAATGGACACCTTTCGGAAACTGAATACCTTGGGCTGGGATGCCTTGGAATGGCCCCATATACCAGAGGGTTTCATTGCCAAACTGCAAAAGGCTCGTGGTCATAAGACCATCGCTGAGGTGATGCTAGATCAAAGATGGTTTTGCGGAACTGGGAATTATCTAAGGGCGGAGGCTCTCTATGCCGCTAAAATCAAGCCTGATACATTGGTCAGCCAACTAACCCATACTCAACTTACCACTCTCTGCAAGTCTCTGATCAAGATCGTACGGGAGGCTTATGATGCGGGCGGGGCGACCATTGCCACCTATTCCGACTTGTATGGAAATGTGGGTACCTTCTACGACCAATTCAAGGTCTATGGACAAAAGCAAGACCCATTGGGTAATCCGGTAATCCGAAGCCAAGCCAAAGACGGGCGGACAATTCACTGGGTAAAGGAAGTACAGATATGAGTGTGTTAGATAGAAATGTCTGGTGTTGTACGACAGGGAACGGATGTATGGGCGTGCATAATGACAGAGATGTCAAAACCTATATCGCTACCGGTGTAGGTAATTGGGGCCCACGGATGGCGCGTGTCTGTAAGTATTACACCACAGAGCCCGGAAAATCAAAGTCAGGCTTCCTGACTTTCAAGGAATGCTGCCCGCAGTGCGGAGGAGATCACTAAGATGCCCAATGTTCAAGAGTTAGAGAAGACCATCAACAAAGCCCGAGAGGCTTACTACAATGGTCAGTCCATCATCGATGATGATGAGTTTGACGCGCTCATCGCCGAGTTAGGCGTCTTAGATCCTACCAATCCGATCCTTGCCGAGGTCGGTGCAGAGCCATCTACCACCGAGTGGAAGAAGGAGAAGCATCTCTTCCCCCTGGGCTCTCTCAACAAAGTCAATACGCCCGAGGAGATGACCGTCTGGATTACCGAGGATCTCGAAGGCAAGCCCGTTGTGGTCTCCGAGAAATTAGATGGACTTAGCATCGGTTGTCAATATGAGGATGGCAAACTGGTCAAGGCAATTCTTAGAGGCGGGGGAGAAACTGGGGAAAACATTCTCGTCAATGTTCGCAAAATGAAAGGTGCAGTCAAGAAACTGGATGCTTATTGGGAAGATTTCTCTGGTGTCATTCGCGGTGAAATCGTCCTCCTGAAAGATGACCATCAAAAGTACTTTCCAACTTATAGCAATCCCAGGAACGCGGCATCCGGCTTGTGTCGTCGTTTGGATGGGGAGGGCTGCCAACATCTTACTCTGATGATGTATGACATCCTGACAGATAACCCAGAATGGGTTTATGAACACGAGAAGTTTGACTTCTTGGAGGGGAATGGCTTCATTACTCCTAATTGGAAGTCTTATACCACTACCAAAGAAGTCAATCAAATGTGGCAAGACTACCAGGATAAGACACGCGATAGCCTCAACTACGAAATTGATGGATTAGTAGTGGCCTGCGACGATCTTATGTTCCAACACTCTCTTGGTGAAACTAATCTCAGGCCCAAAGGCAAGATGGCGTTCAAGTTTGCCAATCAGTTTGCCAAAGCCATCGTCAAAGCCATCACCTGGGAGACTGGGAGTATGGGGAGAATAAACCCAAGATGCTGGTTTGAGAAGACCAAACTTCTCGGCTCTGAAATCGAGAAGGCTTCCGTCTATAACCTTTCCTACATCGAAAGTTTGGGATTGGGAGAAGGCGCAGAAGTCTTGGTCTGCAAGGCAGGAGAAATTATCCCGAGAGTTGAAAAGGTGGTCAAGAAGGCTACCATTGTTGCCAAGGCCCCCAAGAAATGCCCTTCCTGTGATCATTCACTGGTAATGGATGGGGAATACTTGGTTTGCCGTAATACCGACAAGTGTCCCGAGCAAGTCATTGGTCGCATCAAGAATTGGGTCAAGGAACTCAACATCTTGGAAGTGGGTCAGAAATTAATTGAGAGATTAGTCTCTGAAAATTTGGTAGAAAATGTTTCAGACTTATATACCTTAACTATTGACGATTTACAATCATTAGATCGTATGGGAAAGAAATCCGCTACCAAAGTTCATCAGGAGTTATGGAAAGTAAATCCTATCCCTCTTGATGTATTTGTAGGCGGACTGTCAATAAATTTAATAGGATCAAGCAGTATTCGTCTTTTGATAAGTGCTGGCTATGATAATATAGATAAACTGATGTCTCTATCTGTTGAGAAAATGATGCAAGTAAAAGGGATGGGCGAGTCAAGATCACAAAGTTTATTTGACGGACTTAAAAAATATCAAAGTGTGATCGATAAATTGTTGAAAAATGGAGTAAAGATAATGGAAAAGAAAGAAAAAGTGATTGGCGGGAAATTTGATGGTAAAAGTTTTTGTTTTACTGGAAAAATGGAACATCAGCGTGCAGAACTTGAAGAAATGGTCAAAAATAATGGTGGTGAAATCAAAAGTGTGTCTCGGGGTCTAACTTATTTAGTTCAAGCACAATCCGACTCGACAAGCACCAAAAGTGAAAAAGCGAAAAAACTTGGCGTTCAATGTATTGGAGAGTTAGATTTTTTGGAAATGCTCACATAGCATTTTTTATTCTATGCCATTCATTTTCCCAAATACTGACAACATTATACCCTGCTTGTTTGATTAGTCGCTCTCGTTCAATAGTATTTTCATATAACTCTCCAAAAGTTGTATGAGTGGCAGCATTGATAGTATTTAGATCAAAAACTGATGGATTTCCGTGCCAGAAATCTCCTAAAAATTCGTAAATCGTATTGGTTTCCGGCATAAATCCATCAACTATAATACGCTTCTTTTTAGATTGTGCATCGGTAATCCTAATCAATACTTGTCTATGATTTTTGTCATTTGGGACACCAACGGTATCAAGCCACATGGTTTCTACATTGGAAATAGATTTCCCACATTTGGGACACCCAGAACCCCTGAGATGAGTTACGGGTTTCTGCCAAAATTCTCCATGTTGCGGGCATTTAATGCAAATCTCGGATCGAGACCCCACATATATTGATTTGGAATAGTCATATTTATCATGATGTATAATATCTGCCTTCGCCACAAATTCTTTAAGTGTATATGAGAGTTTTTCACTGGTCGTATCATAACCACATTGCACACAACCATATTGTAAATGTGTTATTGGTTTTTGACTAAAAAGTCCGTGTTTTTGGCATACAATTAACACCGGTATATGACTACTGATATATTCAACAAAACTATAATCATATAGATTTCCATATTTTTCTTGTGCCTTCTGTATAAAGGCACCTGTATTAGATAAAAGTTTTTGTGATACGCATTCATAGCCACAATTTGGGCACCCACGGCCTTCTAAATGACCGTGTGGCGTCTGTTGGAAATTTCCGTGAATTTTGCATATTATATTCACTGGTTTATGTGTTGTAATATATTCAACTAATGAATAATCATATGTAGTGCCATGTATGCTTATCGCTTCGTTGATAAAATCAGATAGTTCCTTGCGCATGCTATCATTTGCTTTTTCTCTGCCACATTTAGGACACCCTTGACCAGAAAGATGTCTCGCTGGGGTCTGACTAAATACTCCGTGTTTAGAGCATTTAATACTTACTTTTGTAAGACTATCACAATATTCCACAAGTGAATAATCATATTTATTGCCATGAGTTTCGTTTGCCATAACAATAAAACTATCATTTGTTCTTCTTTTCTTGTTAGCAGTTATTATTTTGGCACATTTATTGCAGCCATGTCCGCCTAAATGATCGTTGGGCGTTTGCAAGAAAATCCCGTGTTGGATGCAGCCAATCTGCACTTTTGTAGCGCTGTTGATATAAATGACCATAGAGTAATCGTAGGTGTCGCCATGCACACAACGAGCATCTTGGACGAACTGTTCTGTTGTTTTCTTTGCTGGCATTTCGTTCTCCTAATAAATATATACCACACTATGCATATCGCCACATACAAATATACGGTGTAAAATGAAACAAAATCTCACGAAACAATACCTGATCCGACTCTCGCCCGAGTTGGATGAGATGATCGACGAGGCATTCTCGAAGCATCTGAAAAAGACGGGCGAATACATCGCGAAATCGGAGTTTGTTCGCAGGCTCTTGCAAGAGGCTTGTTCGAAGAAAACCAAATAAGGAGAGATAGAATGACAATGCACGATTATCTTGGAAAAAGGGCTCGTTTCACCAAAACGGGTGGCCCAACTTTCAAGTTCAGTTCTACATTAGCGAATGTAGGCATTGACTGGGATGTGGAACTCGATAGTGGGTATGATCAACTAATGATCGTTAGCGGGCCGCAGTTTTTACAGAGAGAAAGATACGACAATCATAGCATTGCGGTAATGGAGGTCAAAGACACTCAAAACAATGCCACTTGTTGGGTTCTGAAAGAAGACCTTACCCTATTAGACGAATAGTTTGACATCTCCTCGAAAGGGAAAAGCGCATGGCAGATAACCTAAACCTCGATTTTTCTGGTGATCTCGATCAAACGCTGGAAGACTATATAGATGAGGATATTCCGAGAAGTAAGCGGAGCAAAGACTATGAGGGCGAGATTTGCAGGCAATGCAATGAATATTACCCTTTTGCGAACGGCCCTAATCAAATGGATGGTGAGACTTTCGTATGTTATGGCTGCCGTATGGCTTGGTAGTCTGCTTAGACACGATCAACCAAAACTAAGCGCTGTTCAGTTGAATGCTATTGAAGACCATCCGGTTGAGTTTCTGGCCGATAAACAGATCGATATCCATATTCCATCCAAATGCCCAGCAGGGATGGTAAAAATCGAGGATAAGGATCACGATTTTTGCCTCGATGTTTATGAAGCACCAAATTTGTACCTGCATCTTCCTTACTACGCACTAACTTTTTCTGATGCCGAACAATACTGCGCATCTCAGCATAAACGATTAGCGACCGAAGAAGAATGGGAAACTGCGTGTCTTGGGCCAGCGCATCATCAATTCTTCTACGGCAACACCTACCATCTTGGATGGTGTCGAGATGACGCTATCAATTATATCAAGGTAGATTGGTGGAAGTTATGGTTTCCAAATACTTGGCGTCCCTATGCAAAGAGTTTGTTCAAGGGATCGCCATCAGGATCGCATCCATTATGCACTAATGAGTATGGTTTGTTCGATATGCTTGGTAATACGACTGAGATAGTAAAAGCACCCAACCGTCAATGGGGTTATGCAACGAAGGGTGGATTTTGGCACCAGCGATATGGTGGGCCCGAATATTGCACCTTCTCAAATTTTGCTCATCCAAATCGGTTTCGTCAATATGAGGCAGGAACAAGGTGCGCTATTTCTGCTGACTAATATTGTCTTGCGTATTTTTACTACCAAATGATACGAAAGGTGATTTTACAAGATGTAATTTATTATTACTTCTTATATGATTTTTGACTGTGCAGTCTGTTGTATTTAGTTCTCGACCAACTGCCCTATAACCTTTATTATTTACCATTGCTACGAGTAAATCAATTTTTGGCCACATAATTTTATCGTGTGGTATAATGTTATTTGTATTATAATAGTTGATAACATCATCCGCTATTATTTTCTTTCTTTCAAGAAATATTTCAGCCCCGTCATATAGCATTTTAACAAATTTATAACATTTAGTTCCATTTATTCGCAGCATAAAATGCTCGTGTATATCAATACATTTTCTACCCACGATATATAATGCATCAGGTTTTTCTGAAAATTTATTGGTTATATTGACATCGATGTCAAATATTCTTGTTATGTTGGCACCCATTTCGTCAATAAAATTTTTACTTCCCGATGAAATTCCGCAACTTATATCGTGATATAAAATATCTTTATTATGACGCCCACCCGTTTTGTGTCGAGATGTATGTGATATAAATCCGTCGCCATCCCAACACCCTCTAATAAAACTTATGATATATTCATTTGGTATTTTTGGAAATTGTATATCTAATGATTTATTTGTAGTAAATCCATATTTGTCAAACCATTTTCGTATAATTTTATTATTCATCTCAAAATGGTATAAATTTTTATATTTCGTTTTCTTAGTATGCAATGGTAAATCCAAAGATATAATATTTTTGATATCTCTGATCCATTCGAAATCTGTTGAACAAAATCCTACTAAATTTGGCTTGGATTTTTCGATCCAGCCATCAGTCAAAAATACACCCAGCAAATAAAATGACAAAGCATTTTCTGTGGTGAAAATTTTCTCGTTGCAAACATATTTATTCATAATTTCTGCTCCATTTCTATGCCTAACTATGTATAACCACTGAGGTTTCTCGTGTCAATAGTCATCTCTATTCTGGCCATTTTCGGAATTTTCTTCGCATTGAAGGAGGCAGACGGGCCCTTCGATCTGATGCTCAAACTTCGTTTGCAACTCTTTCGGGTACCTTATCTCGGCGTCTTCTTCTACAAATTGTTCGAGTGTCCCTTTTGTCTTGGATGCTGGGCAGGACTAAGCGTCTATCTGTTGCAACCTTTCCCCATTGTGTTGTGGTTCTTAGCAGGTGGGGCGGTATGCCTTTTCGGCACCGGACTAATGGGGTATCTGTTTAGGAGCAAAGATGACCAAGGATGATGGCCAAAACATAACGACCTATTTGGAATTGATGTCTGAGATTTGGCCTAAGGATGAACTCATCCCCGAACTCAAAATACTCTCTTCCAATTTTGATGTGGAAACCGGGACTTATACTTGCACAATTCAACTCCCAAACCCAATTCAATATCTCTACATTCCTTCAATTCAATTGGATTGGCCCACCGATCTCTGCCCTCAGTGCGGACAAAAACACTAACCACCCCTTGCCATCCCATCATTGATGATTATGCTCCTTAGCAAGGAGATATCTCAATGAACAACAACATCATATCCGGGCCTACCGGCCCATCAGGCGTTTCTGGTGAGCCCATTCGTTCTATGGCTTCTGGGGTGGCATATTTCAGCCCTGTTAGTGGTGGCTGCACCGGCATCTTTTTCGAGGAGCCGCTCTTTCCCGAAAAGAAGGTTGAAAACGATTTGGCCCAACTTCGTGAAGAAGTAGCCAAACTCAAAACCCAAATCATTGATCTTGGCATTTGTCCCCAATGCGGAAAGAAACACGAATGAAAACCTTCTGCGATCACTGCGAGCAAGAGACGGATATGCCTGTATATCTTTCCCGTGAAACTCAATATGCTTATTGGTGTAAGAAGTGCTGCGAAATAGATAGGCATCTATTGACAGCAATTGGATGCGACGACGCGGGGCACTGGGAAGAGAGTTATCCTCGGGTGCGGGCCATTCCCAAAAGGAGCAAGCAATGAAAGTCGTTCTAACTGGTAAGTTTGGTGATGTGGTGAAGATCAATGATTCCAAAACCAATATCGCCATCAAATGCGATGGCAGCGTGCTCGATACACCCACTACCGCCAAAGAAGCCCTTTTTGATGGTAGTTTGATCATCAAGCCTTTTATCGCTGATCAACTCAAAATTGGTCAGCGTGTTCTCATTACCATTGAGACGGTAGAAAAACCTACCGACTAAGGATGCAACCTGCCTTCGACACTCTCGGCCAATTGATTGAGCAGATAGAGGTGTGTCCAATTTGCAACGGCAAAAGGAAGATAGAGTTCTCTGTTGCCGATCCTTTTTGGTGCGAAGGTCAAAAAATGACCGCCACCCATCTATCATTGACGGGTGGCAAACGCACCAAGCCTCGTCAATTCGATTTGGTGATTGATTTGGCAACCAATCAATATGTCGAACAACCGTCGGAAACGCTGCGCAATACGCCGGAAGACTTTTACTTCTGGGCTCACGCAAACTGCAAAACCTTCCCGGACAAATGGCCCTGCTCATATTCAGCCTCCTCTAACATCATTATCAATAGTGAAGAGCGAAAAGTCTTCCAATTCGGCATAGAATACCTCTCACTACACTACTATTCACCGCACTCTTCTGTCTCTTATACGGTAGGGCACGATTTCAATCCTCCTGGGGGCTGGTATATAGACACCTCATCAACTGGCAGTAGCATTGATTGTGGTCATCTTTTTGATGACGCTGATTTGTCAGACCGCGCTGATATGGTCGAGCGCATCCAAACTTTCCTTACCTTTCACTAAACGGAGCCCCTATGGCTACCTTCTTCGAAGCCCGGCAAATATGTCTGGCCCTGAAAATGCAACTTAGCAAATACGCTTGGTTTGGAGGCACGATGGTGCTGCCAGCCAAGGAAGACTTTCTTGTGGTGGTACAAGTACATCGAATTGATGACGGTATCCGCAAGGTGATCCCGGTAGTAAAAGACGGGATTGAAATCAGAACTGACCTATTGAAAGGAAAACGATGATGGATACCTACAAACTGGCTCAGACTTGGCTTCGCCCCTTACTTGAAGAATTGAACATCGGCGATGAAGAGATGGAAGACGATTTGGTATGGGGCTTAGAAGTCCTACTCAATCAAGTGAGAAACGATACCTTAGAGGCCGCAGCGTTAGAATGTGCGTGGAATTTGCACCCGTACTTGTCTGCGCGTATGCGTGCTATGAAACAGAATGGAAAGGAAACAGAATAATGACAGAGACAAAGAAGTTTGCGATTGGTGATCGTGTTGGTGCTGCTTATGGCTATTATGATGGTGGTTTCGACAAGAAGCCCGTTTTCAACGGAGAAGAAAGCAACCTCGTCTTTGGAACGGTGACAGATATCACCTCCCGAGGCAAGATAATGGTCAAGTGGGATAGTGCGTGGGTGGCTAAGAAAGAGGATAACCTGCTCTTAGACCACGAGAGGTTGATGACGGAAGAGGAAGCCAAAACCAAATCCAACACCTTGGAACAAGAGTTTCGAGCCGTTGAGAAGCAAGTCAAAGCCAAAATGGCGGAGGCAGGTGCGGCCATTACTGAGGCCAAGCATCTTGCTTCCGAGGCGGGTCTTAGCCTAAGTGAGATGTATGATGCTACTGGCCCGTTGTATAGTGCGATGGATGATTGTGGGTGGCATACCAGCAGCCTTGGGTGCTAAGAAGGAGAATGACAATGAAGAGGTTCAAGTTCGTAAGCAACTATGTATCTACTAATCAGATCAAAGATTGGCTCTCTCCCAAAACTAAGGCTCTGAAAATCCCTTTCAAGTTAGAGGATATTCAACCGGGTACCTTTTCCAAGTCGGTGATGAAGCGATTGATGTCTGCCAAGGACGGAACACGCGTTATCGTTCGTAAAGGTCGTGGATATTGGATTGCTATTGAAGTAGTCGAAAATCGCAAGGAGAACAAGAAGGGATTGAAGAAACAGGTGGCTGCGATCAAGCGCCGCATGACCATCCTGACTAAAACCAGCGACGATTTGAGGGAGATGCGTGAATTGCAAAGCAAACTCACTAATTTGGAGTGGCAGGTCAAGAAACTATGATGGTGGCATTCACCGGGCACCGCCCCGACAAACTGCCTGACAAGGCGACCGGCTATAAACTCCCCAACCCCACCTATCTCCGCATCTGCCAGAAACTCGAAGCCGCTCTCAAAGAACTCAAACCCGAGAAAGCCATTTCAGGAATGGCTCTCGGTGTAGATCAGTATGCTGCCTTCGTCTGCTATAAACTCAGCATCCCGTTCATCGCCGCAGTGCCATTCATTGGCCAAGAAACGGCCTGGCCCCAACAATCCCAAGAGACTTACAAGAGACTATTGGCTTTGGCTACCGAGGTAGTAATCGTTAGCGAGGGCGGGTACTCACCTGCGAAGATGCAAACCCGCAACCAATGGATGGTCGATCGTTGCGATACCCTGATTGCTATTCACGACGGTAGCAAAGGCGGTACCTATAACTGTATCCAATACGCTAAGAGCATCAACAAACCAATTCTGATCATCAATCCTAACGAGGAATAATGCCACAAGTCCGCACTAAAACTCTACCCCTATCCAAAGTCTTCGCCGATCCCAAACTGCATAAGCAACTTCGCAAACTTACCCTGGATCATTGGTCGGGGATGAATTATGAACTCAATTACTTAGAACGAGCCAGTGAAATGCGCTCGATTGATGCCAAAGCCATCTTAGCCTTGGTCGATGACAAGATTGCGGGCTGGGCTCTTCTATCCAATGAAGATGGCGCTAACTGCATCTATGAAAGCAACCACGGTGCTGGTTTCACCAGTTATCGATCTTTTCAAGGAAGTCTCTTCGAGATTTATGTCAGCCGCTCTTATCGAAAACAAGGAGTAGGCACTGCCATCCTCAAAAAGGCCAAACGATTGACGCCTCGCAAAAAATTGGTCGTGGTACCTTGGGACAAAACCAGCCGCGACTTTTACGCTAAATCTGGTGGTAGCAAACTCTATCATCTCTAATTAGCACCCCCTTGCCAGGTCAAATGACCAGCATTACTTTACACTGATAACGGAGACTATTACTATCAATGAGACCTGACTACATTACCGAAGAACAATACAGCGCCTGGACTAAACAAGTGGAAAACGATCCCCTTATTCCCGAGGCTTTCAAGACCACCCCTAATCTCAAAGACATCTGCATTTCCTCTTATTGGCTTGCTTCTGAGTTAGATGCTCTGAAATGTCCCGCTAATATCAAGGTGCGAATTGCCTTTTCTCACGGCCAACTTTCCTTTCAGTCTGATCCTTGGAAGAGTGCTCAAACTCTTCTCAAAGAGTATGTTGATGGAACTCTCGTTTTTGATGATGATGACTTAGACAAGTTGAACTTGTTAGGGAAGAGCCATACTACGGACAAGAGCCTACTCAACTAAATGACTGACACTATTCAAGCAACCGTCGCTTCTGACTATAATCTGCTAACCCTCAATACCGAGCAGTATAGCCAACACCTTGCCGCTTCATTGGCAGTAGGGAGTAATTTAGCCATCTTTGGTCGAAGAGGTATAGGGAAAACCAGTATCATCGAACAAGAGATCAAAAAGGCTGGAATGGTAGAAGCCTACATCAATCTTTCGGTATTAGAGCGTCCTGATCTCGGAGGCTATCCAAAACTCTTCAATAATGATGATCGAAAGAAGTTTGTGGAGTATATGCTACCCATTTTCTTCGCCCCAATGATTGAAGGCGATAAACCAGTGGTAGCCTTATTGGATGAGGTGGATAAGGCCGATCATAGCCTACAAGCGCCATTATTGGAACTTACTCAACGACATACCATCAATGGGTTAGCGCTACCCAATCTTCGTAGCGTAGTAATGACTGGTAATTTGCTTACCGAAGGTAGCCAGCGACCCATTCAGCCACTATTGGATCGGACGGAAAAGTATCGGTTGGAAGCCAATATCAAAGCATTTTTGGCCTGGGCTGCGGTATCCAAAGCCATTCACCCTTCTATCACTACCTATCTTACCGATCATCCCCAACATTTGGTGGGCCCGGAAGACAATGCCGATAACTATGGTGATCCTTCTCCCCGTAGTTGGACTAATGCCTCTGCTCTCCTTTTTGAGGGAGAGGAGAGAAATTGGGGCACCGATCTCTTGTCCGAAAAAGTCTGCGGATGCGTTGGCAAGCAAGTGGGCATCAATTACCTGGTGTATTTCGAGTATTACAAGCAGTTGCTGCCGATGGTAGATTACCTTTTTGCTGGCGATGATATGTCCTCTGCCTTCAAGAAATTGAAGGACAAAAGCCAACAATTCGTGGCTTGCTCAATGGTGTGCGCCCGGCTGGCATCCTTCTTGGATGAGTATGCCAAATTGGAAGTGAAGATTCCGAAGGAATTGACTTGGGTCGGACGCTTCTTACAACAAGTAGAACAGGAAACCGTTCTCGTCTCATTGAGGAATGAAATGGGTCATCAACGAATACTCGATTGGAAATTGAGCAAGCACGAGACCTGGCCTTTTATGCGCGAGATATATAAGACACTATGTGAGGCCGCATAAATGACGCCCAAGGTAGTCAATATTCATAGTGGTGAGCCCTATGATATCTATGTAGGACGGGGGAAGGGATCAAAATGGGGTAATCCTTTCTCTCATCAGAAAGGAACAGCCGCATTATACGAAGCCGATACGCGTGAAGAGGCTATCCAATTTTATGAGGTGTGGCTACGAGAACAGCCGGAATTGATGGCAGCAGCCAAGAAGGAATTGCGTGGAAAGGTACTCGGCTGTTTTTGTGCTCCTCTGCCTTGCCACGGCTCAGTCCTTCTAAAAATTGCTAATGAAGAAGAGTAATTTTTGATAAAATACTAAATAAAATCGCATAGATATATGAATAAGAAAACAGTAGAACAAATACAAAAGTGTCGGGTTTGCGGTGAGACCAAGCCACTTACAAAAGAAAATTTCTTTTTTAGAAAAGACACTAATAAATATAATACTGAATGTCGAGTATGCTATAAAATTAGGTATTCAAAATATCGTGAAGACAATAAAGAGAAAATTGCTGCGCGAGAGAAAGAATATTACGAAAATAATAAAGAATATATTTTAGAATATCATAAAGAATATTATCAGAAAAACAAAGAAAATATTGCCGTATATAGAGAAGAAAATAAAGATTATATTGCTGATCGTGAAAGAAAATATAGAAAAGAAAATAAAGAAAAAGTTTCTTATCAACAAAAAAATTATCGAGAAAATAATAAAGAGAAAAAAGCGGCCCACAAAAAAGAATGGCGTCAAGAAAATATAGAAGAAATTGGCGCCCATTATAAAGAATATCGAGAAGAGAATAAAGAAAAAATAAAACTAAAAAGAAAAGAATATTACAATAAAAATAAAGAAAAGGAATTACAAAATAATAAAAATTGGGTGAGAGAAAATTCCGAAAAGAAAAAAGAAATATCTAAAAGACAATATCATAGAAATAAAAATAATCCAAATATTATTATACATAGAATGGTTAGGGCCTTATTGATAAATAGTTTGAAGAAAAATAGCGTTCCCAAGTCTGATAAAACATTTATTATATTGGGATATACAAAGCAAAAAGTGAAACACCATATAGAAAGTCAATGGATTGGTTCAAATGCTTGGATGAATTGGAATAATCACGGAAGATATGATCCAAAAACCTGGGATGATAATGACCCTTCTACTTGGACTTGGAATATTGATCATATCATTCCTCAGTCCGATCTTCCATATACTTCGATGGAAGATGAAAATTTCAAGAAATGTTGGGCTCTCGAAAATCTTCGACCGCTAAATGCTAAACAAAATATATTAGATGGCGTCCATAGAGTAAGACATCGTAAGAAATGAAATTCTCAAAAATTATTGGTAAAATTGAGCCCGATCTCATTTGTCAGGCTGAGAAGAAATTAGAAAAGATTTTTTTAGAACTTGGCCTAAATCCTAAACCATCATCCATTGGAACTGGTTTGGGAGGGTCTCCTTTATTATTTGCTCTAATGTTTCCCGTTGAGCATATTGCTACAACGCATGTTCCCACTGCCGCAACAACAGGCCGTAAATTTTTTTGGAACATCCATTTTATACTTTCTAAGTCTTTGCTCGGATTACGATTAATTTGTTGTCATGAGGCATGGCACTGCCTGTATATGCATGCCCAGCGTCGAGGTCGTCGTGATCCTCACCTTTGGAACATCGCTGTTGATTATTTGGTCAATTTTACCGTAATGGACGATCTCAAACTTCGCGGTAGAGACCCTGCCGCTACCTTCAAGAAGGAACTTGGCAACTTTCTTACCCTTAGTCAATTAGAAGAGTTATGTAAAGACCCAAAGGCCATTCCGGATGATTTCGATACCGTTCTGGTCGATCCTGATATGGAAATGCCTTCTCTCCCGATGCCGCATCCGGAAGAAAATCGAGACCTCACTCAGCAAGAAAAAGACGCAATGGAAGAAAAGACCAAGATGGTCAAGTTTTTCTTTGCCGATCCCAAACTGCCGGAAGCGATGCGCTCACCGGAGAAAATCTACCAGTATCTCTTGGATTTGCAAACCAAGTATCCTGATAGTAGCGTTTTCGATTTTGGGGGCACCATTGATGAACATATGGACGCCGAGGAAAGCCAAGAAGAAATGGCCAAACGGATCGCTCGTGCGATGGATATGACCAAACGAATGGCGGGCAAGGTGCCGGGAGCCTTGGAAGATGAATTAGGGGCATTATTGGCTCCCAAGATTAGGTTTCAGGACGCTATTCGTGCCCAAATGCTTCGATCTCGTGATGGTCATTCTCAAAATGACTGGACACGCTTTCGTTCTCGTGCTTTCTTTGCAGGCTTGCTAATACCTAAACGCATTGATCAGCGCTGCAAATTTGCCTGCCTTCTCGATACCTCTATGTCAATGTCCAAAGACAATATGGCCTACGGAGTATCGCAGTTGCAATCATTAGACCAACGAGCCGAAGGAAGCATAGTCTATGCCGATGCCAAAGTGTATTGGGATAAGGCTATCAAACTGCAACGCTTCAATAAGACGACTCTGCAAAACCTGAAACCGGTGGGACGCGGAGGTACGGTGCTCGCATCCTACTTCGATGAGTATAAGAAGCACCTGGGTCAAGCCGATTTCCTAATCGTGATTACTGATGGCGGATTACTCGATGAGGATTTGGCCAAGATGAAAAACCCTCAGGTGCCCGTATTCTGGCTAATTACTAATGAGGGAGATTTTGTCGCTCCCTTCGGAAAGGTCTATAAGTTAGGTGATTGAGATGATTGATTTTGCCATTCCATTACTGCGATTACTCTTTGTTTCTTCGTTCTTGGTTTGGGCGATATATAGTGTTGGGCGCTGGGTTAGACATCTCTTCCGCCCCTCTAAATGACACTATTTTGCAATGACTGATATAAAAATTTGTATAAAATGCAATTTGTCGGGGTCTCCTGACCTTTTCGAAAAAGGTAGAAATGTGTGTAAGTCTTGCCGAAAAGAACAAAAACGCATATATAATGCAACTCATAAAGAAAAACTAAATCAATATAGTAGAACATATCATCAGGAACATAAAGAAGAAATTAGTGTCCGTGTAAAGAAATATAGAAAAGAAAATGAAGAAAAACTTGCGGCAAAAAGAGCAGAAAATAAAGAAAAACTAAATGCCGGAAATAGACGATCTTATCAAAAAAATAAAGAAAAAATTGCTGTTCAGCATAAAAAATATCGTGAAGAAAATAGAGAAGCCAAAAATGCCCAATCCAAAGAATATTATCAAGCAAATAAAGAAAACATAAATAAAAAACATAAAGAATATCGCCAACAAAATCGAGAATATCATAGAGCATATGGTAAAAAGTATAGAGAACAATATAAGAACAAAGAAAAAATAAATAAAAATAGAAGAAAACGAAGAAAAAATGATTTGGCATTTGCTTTTAGAATATTATTTTCTAATGCTATATGGAGAATGATCAAAAGAAGTGATAGTTCAAAATATGAACAATCTATTATGAAATATCTTGGTTATACTATGTATCAACTTATAGACCATTTGACATCTCAAATGATCGGAGAAAATACTTGGATGAATAGAAATAACCACGGAATGTATAAAGTAGATACTTGGGATGATAATGATCCTGCCACTTGGACTTGGCAAATTGATCATATTATTCCTCAATCTGATCTTCCGTATTCTTCTATGGAAGATGAGAATTTCAAGAAATGTTGGTCATTGGAAAATCTACGACCACTAAGTGCTAAGCAAAATATATTAGACGGAGTGCTTAGAAAAAGGCATAAGAAAGATAAATAACCTTATGTCTAATCTAATTAGAATAGAATTTTTTGATAAATCTTCACTTCCAGATGGAATTTGGAAGAGAAGAGAGCCCGATCTTTGTTTCTGGTATCGCCACACTTTCCCCTGCCTTGCCCTCCGAGAACCCGTCTCGGGCACCTGGAAGGGCTTCGTGGGCCTTCCTAAGGGCCATCCCGCTCACAACAAGACCTTCGATCAATTGCTCGAATTCAAGTGGTTTTTAGAGATGGAAGTGTATGGTGGCATCTCCTATGTGGGCAAATTAGCCACCATAGATAAAGCCTACGCTCCTACCCAAACTTGGTGGCTTTCTTTCGATACCAATCTCGAAGGCGAAGACTTATCTCCCGTGATGTTGGAGAAAACGGAAGATGGCCAACAACCTAAAATGGGGCCATTTGGCCCGATCACTTACAAGGACTTACACTTCGTGCGACGGGAAGTCAATGATCTGGCCCGTCAGTTATTCGGCGTTAGCCAACTCAAATCGAAAGAATGAGCAGATCATTGACGTGCTTTTCCTTCGACATTACACTATCCGCTCGACAATTGGTCGGGCATATTACGGTGAATTGAATGATACTCAATACAATCAAACCCACGATTGAATCCTCCGGAAATTTCAAGGAGAACTTTTTCTCTATTGGTGATTTGGGGATGGTCTTTGATATCCTCAGGAATAAACTCTACTCAAACCCAATTTCCTCTATTTGCCGCGAAGTCGCATCCAATGCAGTGGATGCTCATCGAGAAGTTGGAAAGGCCGAACATCCAATTCAGATCACTTTACCTACCGCCTTTGAGCCTTGGTATAAGATCAAGGATTGGGGCCCGGGCATCTCCCCGGATCGAATGGAGAACATTTTCGTCAAGTTTGGTTCCTCTTCTAAACGAGGCTCTAACACCCAAGTGGGTGGTTTTGGAATTGGGGCCAAAGTTCCCCTCGCATATACCGATACTTTCACCATTGAAACTATCGTTGATGGCACCAAGTACAACTACGCCTGTGTCATCGATGAAACTCAGGTAGGCAAGATCGTGCTCCTTTCCAAAATCTCTACTGACGATCCCAATGGTACCGAGATCATCATCGAAGTCAAGGGGCAAGACTTTCGTTCCTTTGCCGAGCATACACAAGCAGTATGTCGTCATTGGAAAGTCAAGCCCATCATCAAGAACGACACTGGCTGGAAATGGGAGGAGATCAAACCTGCCGTTTCTGGCGCTAATTGGATGATCACGGATGGTCTTTATGATGACTATCGAAGTGTTGGGCTAATCATCGATGAGATCGAATACCCATTAGATGTCCATCAATTGAAGAGTTTCAAGAACCAAGAATTTTGGAATAGCCTAAACGGTACCCTCTACCTTCTTTTCAAGACTGGCGAACTCTCTCTTTCGGCTAATAGAGAGACGGTGCATTTGGACGCCCCCACCCAAGCCAAGATTGTCGCGACACTCAATTCCGTTATTGGAGAGATCAAGTCCAGTATTGAGAAGCGAATCAGCCAATGTGCCTCATACTACGAAGCAAATTGTCTTTGGGCAGAAACGATCCAACCGGAATTCAATTCAACGAACTTTCTCAAACCCTTGTCCTGGCAGGGGGCTGAGTTATTGTACAACGGTATCAAACTCGATTATTACAATGATAAGGCTATCATCATAGAGTTTTGCCGAGAATCAGGAACAACTCAAACCTTTCGTTCTACCAAGTACTCAATGCGTATTCTCGATAAGGCGTTGTTCTATTTCAATGATTTGGATGTCAAGACTATCGAGATCAATACCAATCTGATCAAGCCATTGTTTGCCAACAATCCTACCGTAGAACATATCTGCATTCTTTCCGCTTATCATCACGAATCTATTCCTTCTTTTGATGCCTTAGACAAGAAACTGCATCTAACTGAATTAGGAACGCAGAAACTCTCTACCGTGGATCTCACGCTTCCCAAGAAGCGAAAGGCAAGTACGAGCACGCGCCTGCTCGTATTCAAGTTTGTCAATGGGGCCTTCCGTATGCTGCCAGCGGCGGAGGTCGAAAACGATGCCGCTGATAAGGTGCTATGTCCTCTAAAACGAGATGAATGGAACGGCGAGCGCTCGTCTCTCTATAATGCTTTGTGCATTCGTAATGACTTATTCACCAATTTGGCAAACCTCTCGCCCAAGACCTCTTTCTATGGGGTGGATGAGAAGATACCAGAAGCCAGGATCAAGGAAGTCTTTCCCAAGGCGCAAACTTTCGTAGACTTCGTGGACAAGATTTTCGGGGCGGATTCCAAGTTAGATATGGAGCAAATACAAGTCGCCTGCACTAACTACAACTTTCCTAAAACAGCAATGATTGAACTCTTCGAGAAGAAGAAGGACTTATTTATCAACAAGAAGTCTTTGTTTGTTCGATATCACAACGCAATAGCCAAACTACTGGAAGTGCGCAACAAGTACGGAGCATTGTACAACGCTTACACAAGTTTGGGCAAAACCGTGCCCACCAAGGCAATCCAAGCCTGGTACAAGAAAAACCCAGAGTTAGACGCTGACTTACTTCGGCTGAATGTAGAGAGCACATACCCTCTAATCAATTCATTGGATTACTATTCAAAGAACAACCTTTCACCAGCGTTTATACAATACATCAACCTAATCGATACGGCACAAGGAGCCTCAAAATGCAAACAGAAGTAAATTGGATCATCTCTAACCAAAATGTCGTTGTCAATTACGACGGGCAAACCCATATCATCAGTCGTCGAGAGACCTTAGCCTCCGAACTCATTGATGTCCTCAAATCCAAAGATTACGAGAAAGTCGAGGGTCTGATTGACCGTGCCAAGCGTTTGGAGACCGGTAGCAAAGGCGTTTTCACCGTCCAAGAAGGTAAGGCGATGGTCAATGGCACCGAGGCCCATCCGGTGGTAGCCCAGAAAATCGCTGACTTTATGAACGATGGGCTGCCATACGAGCCGCTGATGCGTTTCACCGAGAAATTAGGCAACAATCCATCAGAACGCTCGCGACAAGAATTATATGCCTTTTTGGAGAAGAATAACCAACCAATATGCCCGAACGGAAATATCATTCTATACAAGAAAGTAAGATGGGATTTCAAGGATTGTCATACTGGCACCTTCGATAATACTCCTGGCCAAATCTTGGAGATGCCTCGTGAGCAAGTAGAAGATAATCCCGATAAACATTGTGGCAGTGGGTATCACGCTGCTTGTTGGTCATACGCTTTTGGTTTTTATGGTGATGGCCCAATGTTGGAAGTGGAAGTCGATCCCGCCGATGTAGTTTCGGTGCCTAATGACCTCAACCAGAAAATTCGTGTATGCAAGTACAAGGTACTGCGTGTGGTTGATCAGGAGCGCTCGGAGCCGTTGTACTCGATGCCGGAAGAAGAAAGCACCTCAGAAGAAAGCGATATCACTACTTGTCAAGAATGTGGCATTGAAATTGATGAGGGCGGGGATATGTGCGAAGATTGTAATGACTACAACATCTCAGCCCATTGTGGTGAATGTGGAGAAGAATTGATAGAGGGTGAGGATGAAATCTGCTTTGATTGTGATCCGGAGTTCAATGTAGAAGAGCAGACAAATGTATCCGAAGAAGAAATCGCCACTCAGGATGAGGAAAATCAATGAGAACCGACAACATAGCAATACTCGACGCAGCCTTTGGTGATAACGGAAAAGGCAGGGCGACATTATACTGGTCGCAGCATAAATATCATCAGCGTCATTATGTTGTCCGTTTCGGTGGTGGGGCAAATTGTGGCCATACATTATACCATAATGGCGTCAAAATTGTTCGGCATCTCTTACCTTCGACTGATTTTTCTAATCCCGATGCTCACGCCTTTTTGGCATCCGGTGTGGCAATTGATCCGGACGCATTTTTGCAAGAAGTGCAAGAAACTGAGGAATTATTTCCCGGAGCCGCTGCCAGAACAATTGTTGATCCCGATGCATTCGTTGTCCTGCCGAAGCATAAAGAGCAGGACAAAGAAAATGTTGTGCGCATTGGATCAACCGGAAAGGGAATCACGCCTTGCCTTTCAGATCGGATCAATCGTTGCGGCACCAAACTATCCGCCCTCATCAAAGACAAAACCGAAGTGATACAATCTCTGCAAAAACTTGGCGTGCAATTCAAGTATGTGTCGGAAATGTATGAGACCTTCCAACAAAGCGATTTGATCTTCGAGGGCGGACAAGGGATACTACTCGAAATTCCTTTTGGGCCATATCCTTATGTTTCATCGGGCGAGTGCTCATTGAACGGTATCTATAATTCAGGATTTGCTCGATTTTTGCCCAGTAATACTTATGCTTGTATCAAACCCTATTTTACGGCAGTGGGTAATATGCCACTACCAACGGAGCAGAAGAATGAGTGGGGTGATGAGATTAGAAAGCGCGGGAATGAAAAAGGCGCTACAACGAATAGACCGCGGCGAATTGGAGGAATTGATTTGCCAGCATTACGCTATGCTCTTTCTAAGAGCACTATTGATCGCCTTATTCTAACCAAATTGGATATTCTAACTGGTATGGACACCATACCCGTATGTCTAAGTTATGAACAGGGCGATCCAATTTCAGGTCAGGATTTCTTTTCAGCCAAACCGATCATTTCTCAGGAAAAGGGATGGAAAGAAATTGGAGATGAAGCCTATAAGGATTTCATTTGTCTAATTGAAACGGCAACCGGCAAAGACATTTCTTATGTATCTTGGGGGACAGGAAAAGATGAAATGGGCGCTCGTAAGATGGGAAGGGAATATTCGTGATTATACTAACTGAAAAAGCAGTCGCTAAACTGAAAGAGATGTCGGAAGAGATGGATATTGGACATCTCAGCATCCGAATTTGCGTCAAAGGCGGGGGCTGTTCGGGATTTACCCGCGATATGATGTTCGATGATATCACCAACGAAATGGATGAGATCACCGAGCAGGATGGCGTCAAGATCGTGATCGATAGTATGTCCGCCCAATACTTAGAGGGCACGACGGTAGATTACGAAGATGGATTGATGTCTTCAGGATTTCGTTTCAATTCGCCTCTTGCCGAAGGCTCTTGCGGCTGCGGAAAATCGGTGGCTTTCTGATGAAGTGTGAGATGTGTAAAAAGCCTGGGTATTCCTCAGGCTCTTGGAATAGGGTTATTTGCCGGGAATGCTTCTATAAAGCAGGGTTATCGAAAACATTCGGTGATATTTATTCCGCCGATTGGTTTGGATATGCAGCCACGAGCGCTGTTGATAGTATGATCATCTCTTTCAAGAAAGACAATGGTTATTGTCCTCAATGTGGAGAAAGCCATCAATGAACTGTGAATTATGCAACAAGCCGGGGTTTGACAAAGATTTTGAACAACACTATCGGGTGCTATGCCCCATCTGTGCTGCCGAAATGCTCAACACTTGTTGGGCCAAAACAGGCAGTCATTGGGGCCCGACCGATCCGACAGTAATCAACGGATACTATTATCCTCTCACCAGTATGGCCGATGAAACCGTTATCAAAATGAAGGCCGAGAGACCAAACTGTCCTCAGTGCGGCAAAGAACACCCCTAACTAAGAGACTAAACAATGACATCAACTTTTCCCATCAATACCGGCTATTATCAATACACCACCACCGGAACTTCTACACTTCTTACTAATTCCTTTTTCACTGGTACGGGAACGTATTTCAATACGAATACGACTACTTATACCTATCCATACTATACGCAGTATATTCCACTTACGACTTACACCATCCCTAATATTACCTTCCAAACTATTCAGGTACCTATGATATCCTCTAAATGTGATCTCTGCAAAAAAGACATCTCAGTCCCTTCGACGATCGATTCACGTTTCTTTTATCTCTGTCCTGATTGTTCCAAAGAGATGTATCAAGAGATGAAACTTACCGCCAAATCACCAGATCACCCGATGCTGGTTGCTTATGGTAATGAATATAGCGATGCGGTCGATCGCCTGCGCACCCTCCGATGTCCTCAGTGTAATTTGGTGCATTGATGATCTTCGATATTTGCAATCTCTGCAAGCGGAGTGATGTTCGGATTACCGATAGTTATGAGTCGTATCCGCTTATGGACATCTACGCGTGTCTGTGCAAGGGCTGCACGGTCAAAGCATATGCTCGAATTGATGAGTATTTCGTCCGTCCCGATTTCGATAAAACCGATTTCATCTACTACGCGAAGGATGGCTGTCCGATTGATACGGTGGTCAAAGAGATGCAGGTCGGAATTGACCGTTGCCCGCAGTGTAAGAAGGTGCATTGATATGGATAATAAATATAGCAAAGTGATATCAGAACAAATTACTGGGCCTTTTGTTATAGCAGATGGCACTTATACAATGACCGATTACGAAAAGAAGATAGGTCAGCATATCGCCCAAATAGATAATCATATTGACGATCTATATAAAAGATACGGAGAGATATCCGATATTCAATTACAAGTATCGACTACCGGCTGGGAAGAAGGATATCAAGAACTATACTTGTCGTATAGGGCCCCGATGTCCAACAAAGAGCGGCAAGCCTTCGACAAACAAGAAGCCAAACGCTTGGGACGCGAACAAAAGGCAAAAGAAGATAAAGAAAAAGAAGAACGCAAAACGCTGAAAGCGTTGTTGGAAAAATACCCCAATGTAAAAGTGAAAGAAGCAAAATGACAACAAAAAAAACACTAACCGATAAAAAATGCAAATCATTATTGAACGATTTTTTGTCTGGGACTGATCTTGCTTTTGCTGATGGTCAGTATGTAGAAGACGTCCCTACCTATTTTGATCAATTATTTGAGAATAACCCTGAGGAATGCCAAAATTATGTTGGTAAGTCAGTGCCAAATAAAGATCATTTGACAGAACTAATATTGGCATCGAGCGCTTTTCAGCAAAAAGTCAAGAGTATAGCAAAACGTTTGGCAACTGATTTTCAACTATCCTATAAGGATGCGATGATAAATATGCAGATAATCGCTGAACAAGAGCAAGAAAAGATCAAAGAGAAACAATCTGAATTTGATCTTGTCCAATCTTTGTCCTCCGCTCAAAAAGAAGCCCTTAGCAAACTATACAATATCAAACTGCCAAACACTAAGAAAGCCGTTAAAAAGACTAAGTAATTCGGATATATCTCATAGTATAACACTATGGGAAACGCCCTCAACCTAAAAGAAATCAATCAAGAGGAAGCCCTCAATTTACTCCGTTTCAATATCAAAACTGAGGGCAATTTATTCCTATTTGGGCGGAGGGGTATTGGAAAGACCTTTCTCTCCTTGCAGGCTGCACGAGAGATGGGCTATAAAATTAGCATTGTAAATCTCTCAGTTATTGAACGCCCAGACCTCGCAGGCTGGCCAATCCTCAACGATGCCTCGGATGTGGTCGTCTATAAGCAGCCTTATTACCTACCCAAGTTAGAAGGTGGCGTGGCCGATCAAATCCTACTATTTGATGAGGTCGATAAGTGCCATAGTGAAATCACTGCCCCATTATTGGAACTTTTGCAATTCAGAACAATAAATGGAAAGCCAATCAATGCCGCAGCGTGCATTCTAACGGGAAACCTAATAAGCGAAGGCGCATATTCCAATAATATTAGCACTGCCCTGCTCGATCGAGGTGCCAAGTTTATTTTGAGTTTCAATTTCCAACATTGGATCAAATGGGCTCGGGATGCAGGTCTCAATGAACTTATTCTTGGTTTTTTGATAAGGCATCCCGAATTGGCGTGCGGCGAAATTGAAAGCGGTGTTGAATTTGCCAGCCCATCACCGCGCGGATGGACGCTTGCGTCAAATGCTATGCAAGAAGCAGCGAAACTCAATTTGGATGATCTCGATACCGTCGAGAGTATTATAGCAGGCTATGTGGGAGCAGCGGCAGCAATTCAGTTTAGAATTTGGCACGAACATTACAAGCGTTTCGAGCCGATCATTTACTCGCTTTTGGAACGGGGCACCTGCGGCGTCGATTATGCCAAACTGGATCAAACGGAAAAATTCGTGTTCGTTCTCACGGCTTGTCATTTGGCGAAATTGAAGTGTTTTGATGGGGGCACCAAACCCAAAATTCGGTATGTAGAGCGCTTATGCCGTTTCTTGGATGACAATGCGGTTGAGAAAGAAATAGAATTGGTGGGGATCAGAAATTCATTCCCGATGAACATCGTCGTTCAGCATCGGGCGTTGCTCAATTGTCAGCCTTTCTTTTCCAAGGTTTCGGCGTTGCACGAAGCGACCCAGTAGCATTGACACTCAATTATTCCTGATTACATATTGACACGAGGCAAGATGAAACTCAAAACCAATAATAAATTCACCGATATTCTCGAACGATTATATAATAAATGGCTGGATGGCGCCCCGTACGATGAGTGTTATGATACTTTTTACGATAGTGCTGATCTTGTCGTTCATCCTGAGGCATACAATTATGATGCATTTGAGACTACCGCAAATGCATTCAAGTTAGGTCAAAAAGCCGGATCAAAAGATGTCTATAAAGTTTCAATCTATTCCGATTGTGATATGTATTTCATTGGTAATTTGGAAACGCTAATGAAGCGTCTCGAAAAACATTGCAAGAAACATAAGGTCAATTGGAAAGAGTTGATAAAGGGACTGCGATGATGAATAATAGCATAGAATTGACTGACAAAAATCCATTGGCGCAAATACTAATTATAGACCCGTTGGGCACCGCATCACCATCCTATGAATGTGATTTTGATCTACCACGGGTAGTCATTGGTAAAAATGTTGGTGGTAGTTTTGAGCCGGAGATCACAACTTTTGGCGACCACTGCATTGTTCCTACCTATCATTTTCCTGATGTAGAGACTTTCAATAAGGCTCTTATTTCAGCGCTATACAAAGCGGCGGAAATTACAGATCGTGTTGTGCCTACCATAGAGAAGGCATTGAACAAATTTCAGTCTTGGAATTTGATGTGCAGTCGTATAATGGTATCGCACCAGAACACCAGTATTGATCAGATGCCTATTGAAAAAGTATATGGCAGACGATATTCCAACGGAATGGAAATTATGACATCGGAGTATTTGACTGGTGATGATATGATTTTGATCACTGATCCAAAATTTCTCGGTGTTATTCCAGAGACAAACGATGGCGAGTTAGGTATCGGGATCATCAATCCAAGAGGCGTATGCGTAGTCAAACCTCAGAAGTTTGATGAGTGTGTTTGCCCACAGTGCGGAAATATTCACGAGATAAAGAAATGAAAACGACGCAAACTAAATATGTCCTATATGATCCTAAAAACAAACTTCTCTTAGAGGAAGAGGGCATACATAGCGTAGGATATCAAAAGTCAGGATATGTTTATGAGTATTATTTCACTGATGATCTTCTCAATGTATATTTGTTTGATAAGAAATCAGATGCAGGGAAACATTTTCCCGGGCTCGATCTTGCTTACAGGTGCTTTCGCACTATTCCAAATAAATTCGATTGGAGAAAACCAATTACAGTAGATGAATTGGAAGTAAGAAAAGTTAGTATTACATATCAGTTGGGAGAGAAATAAGATGACGCAGAAAATTGAGAAATTTGTCAAGTGCAATAATATTCCCTATCCCGCTCTCTATGCTGCCCAAATTGGGAGAGGCAAAAATGCCAAACTATATTTCCTCAATAGAGATTATTATCACGATGAAGATGAGGTAGGGGCTCCGCCCAAAATCAAACCCGGCTTACCAGCGAGCGTGATTGGTGATTGGTATGACTATTGTATAGATTTGAAAGATTTCAATAGACTTGTAAAGGAATTGGCAAAATGACGCAGAAAATTGAGAAACTCGTTCATTGCAGTGGTAGTGATTTTGAGTTTTATGTGCCCGAAGTGGGCAAAGGTAAAAATCCCACTCTCTATTTTCTCGATGACCGAGAATGGTATTTTGATCCGGAAGGTGATGAGAATAGTGGCGAAATGCATATTGAGGTTGGCAAACCCGCTAGTATCATTCAAGAATGTCTATTACAAATAGACAAGAAATCCTTTCAGAAAATCGCAAAGGAAATTCTATGAAAAAGAAGGCCTGGAAACAATTGCAAAAGAAAACCAAAACTAAACTCAAAAGTCTTGCTGATGATGTTGGATGTCATCCTGATGATTTAGAAGAACAAATCACCTGGTATCTAAAAGAAGTCCCAGAACAGGATAAACAAGAGTTTATTCGTCGTGCTAATATCGCACGCAAACTTACTGCCACTTGGGATGAAGAGTGTGAAAAATTTGAGAAGATGCGTGTCAAGGTTGATAACGGTATAGAAAAATTATTGGAGTAAGAAATGAAACGCCCTATTGAACCTTTTCGTCCCTCTCCGCCGAGCAAGCCTACTCCGCCCCTAAAACAAAAAGAAACTTTTGCTCGAATTGACAAGCACGAATTAGCAAGAACTTGCTGCTCAAATGATTGGGGCGATGGGGACAGCACTTTTATGTCATACAACGAATTTCTAAATATGGTCAAACTACCCACCGACGCTGACCCGAATAATACTGATGTAGGAATTGTTTTGGACATAGAGCACGGCTACTATGACGAAAAGACCATTACTTGTCATCTCGTATTCAACGGTAGGAAAATCGTTGATAATGAGTTTTATGAAGCGGAATATCAAAGATATGAGGCGCTTCTGAAATCTTACAAACAAAATATGAAAAAGCATAAAGAAAATTATGCTAAATATAAGATAGAAAAGGCTAAATTTGATATCGAAATGGCGAAGTATAAGAAGGAACAAAACGCCAAATATCTCAAAAGATTAGAAAAGAGTATGAAGAAAACAATTGATAGTGTAGGGAAAGCAAAGAAAGACGGTAAAATAAAATGAATTTAGCAGAAGAAATGGCAAAGGAAGTAGAAGCGGCTAATAAATTAAAAATACAATCAGATATGGATAATCTCTATATCCATATCAAAAATAAGGCCTTAGTCGGAAATGAAAGCACGGTTTTTACTTTTTACGATTGTTTTTCACCCCATCTAATGGATAAAATCATCAAAGAATTAATTGAAAAGGGTTTTGAGGTCAAACAGACCGGCATTCATACAATTAGAGTAGATTGGTCGAAGCATATAAAGAAGCCGTGTTCCCAATGTGGCGAGATGCATGAGGTTTGCCAATGAATTTAATTGATGAGGTTTGTAAATTGTCAGCAGACAATAAAGATAGTCATTATACATTGATAGTACAAAAGATTGTTGATGGAATAAAGAAAAAGGCTATCAAAGGAAAAACTCACTATAATTTTCGTGAAATGAAGAAGTGGCAGAAACTTTCCAAAAAAGATCGAAAAAAGATCAAGAAATATTTTGAGAATGAGGGATTTTTCGTGAATGATCTTTCTTGCAATTATGATGAAGATGATGATTGGAACGATTTCGATCCTGAATGGGATAATGATGTTTTAGTCTATTTTGATTGGTCAGACAAAATGAAGCAATCAAACAATACCTATCCAGATACTTGCCCACAATGTCATGAGGTACATGAGGCGTGTCAATGAGCCTACTCGAAACAATTTGCATAGGAACTAAAAAGGCCATTGAAGATAGACCGAGAAAAGCAATCGATCATCTCAAACAAGATATGTGGAATGTCGCTGCGGATGGTAAGACCAAAGTAGATCATTACAATTGGATTGAGAATTTCAATTTGTCGCAGCAAGATATTGACAAGGTGGTGAAATATTTTACTGATGAGGGAATAAAAGTTAGACTTTGGCTTACTTATACCAGCAAGCCAACGATTACTCTCGATTGGAGCGGTGGGATGCCGGTACCGTGTGCGCAATGTGGCCAATTTCACGAAAATGAATAACTTTTGGTGTCGCCTTTTCGGTCATAATAAACTCACCATCGTGTGCGATTGGTATCATACAGATGGAGAAGTCTATAAGTGCTTGCGTTGCAAAGAAAGCAATTTGCAAGATCTTCTTGATCGAGAACGAAAACGACGAGAGACCTTTCCAAAGGCAATTATCACCGACCAGTTGCCATATGGCGCTATTCCATTGGTTAAGGCAAGGGAAAATGACGCTATCGCTTATGTTGGATTAGATTATGGGTTTAGAACAATACGAGCAAATCAATGCTATTCATATAGAAATGGTAGGCTTTTAATTCCTCTTGTGCCCAAACTTTCGATACAAGAAGAACAAGACTTGGTAGAAAAATTTACCAGAGAATTTGCGAACTATAACGAATTTAGATTGTTGCAAAATGCGGATGGATTTTTATTGACAGCGATAAAGTGGGCTGCTGATTGAAAGAGAGAATAAAATGCAAAGAAAGATATTTCTAACGGTCGGAATACCATCAAGTGGAAAATCGACTTGGGCTAAGGAAGAGGTGGCCAAAGACCCTCTAAACACCTTACGCCTGAACAACGATGACCTTCGTGCCACTTTCAATGGATCGGTATGGTCTTCCGAATACGAAAAAATCATTGAGGCAACACGAAATTTCCTCATCGAAAAAGGATTGAAGACTGGTAAAAATATCATCATCGACAATCTAAATTTGGCGCCCAAGCATTTCTCCCAAACTTGTGAAATCGTCAAAAAGTGCAATGTTGATGCAATGGTCATCGAAAAGCATTTTTATATCTCTTTGGAAGAAGCCTTAGAACGCAATTCCAAGCGCACGGGCACTGCCAGATTAGATGACAAGGTAATTGAGAAATGGTGGAAGACGAGCGGGAAGGAAATGTTCAAGCATTACAAACCAAAGGTAGAGGTTTTTGCGCCTAAATTAGGCTCGAAGGTATGGAGGCCATTGGAGCAAGATACTGGCTTACCTGCCGCGATCGTCGTGGATAATGATGGAACAATTTGTTTGCCTCATCCGGGGCGCAATGTGTATGACGCGAGCACCTCGGATTTGGACATACCGCACGCGCACGTGATTGAATGCGTGCGGAACTATTTCAAATTAGGCTATAAGGTTTTGTTTGTCTCGGGACGAGAAGAAAAAGATCGAGCACCAACGGAACGCTTCTATCAGAAGCACTTGCCCGAAGTGAAGTACGAATTGTTTATGCGTCCCAGTGGCAACAAAGAAAAAGATGTCCTGATAAAAGAACGAATTTTCGAGGAGCAGATCAGGGGGAAGTATAAGGTATGCGCTTGGATTGATGACCGGTTGCAGATTTGTAGATGGGTGTATGAGAACGGACTTCCACTTTTTCGAGTTGGATCACCTGATGCTGATTTTTAAATCATAAATTCTTTGGTAAAGGAATACACATATTTTCTACCAATTTTTTCTTGTGTAATCAAATTATTTTGTAGATATTTTTCTAAGTATCCTAATACTTTATCTCTATTTATACAAATTTGTCCATTTACAGATTTGAAACATTCCAGCATTTCACCGATTTCAGAAATTGTAAAACTTTTACTACTTTTAAATAAATTTTGCAATTTCTCATTAAAATTTTGTAAAAATCGTTGTTCTTTCAATTTGCCGTTTCCGCCGAGAAAAATGTCTTCATTTATTTTAGAAAGTGAATTTCTCCATTTTATAGTTTTTCGTTCCATAATTTCTTTTGGAATATAAGGATCAATATCCTTAATGATGGCACGCGAGGCCATAGTAGCAGCATTTATTATGAAATGTTTTTCGTGTTTGCAAACGGCAAAATATTCATTGTATCGTTCTTGTAATAAATGTGCCAAAAATTCAACATCTTGTTCTAAAAATCCATCAGTTGCTATTTTTATTTCAAATAGATGCGGCTTATTTCCCTTAATGCTTATTCCGCCATCATCCAAAAACCAAATCGCCATTGTTAATGGTGTTAATTCCAAATCTCGAGGAACAATTTTTATACCGTTTGGATACCATTTTTCATATAATTCTCCAAATAAACTACATGATCGTGTATGAAACCGTGAATGGTAATAATATTTATTTGTTCGCGTGTCAAATATAGAACTATCAAAAACCTTAGAGGATGGTGTGCAGAAATCAATCAGAAATTGTCTTTCCCATTCAAGATATGATTTGTCTTTTTGTGAGCGTAATTTTCGGAAAGAAGCATTTCCGGTGCCGCTATAATAATTAATATGTCCATCACCAAGCAAACTTCCGTTGATATATGCTGATTGTTCAGGTGTTAAAGAAATTGGTAGTATTGGTTTATCTATCTTGCTGATAACCCCGTGTCGTCTAAGACGAGTATAACAGGCACAACACATTCCACGACATCTATATGTTTGAGGCATATCGCGAGCACAAACCGAGCAACAAAAAGTTTCCATATTAGTTTCCTTTCAAAATATAGGTATATATTTAGATATATAAGTATATATCATGCAAACGGCAGGTTTTAATGAAAAAAATTGAAAAATTGAGCGAGCAGTATCTTTTAAAATTGACGCCCTCGCTGGTGCAACTAATTGACGATGCGTTTTCTCAGTATTTGAAAAAGACGGGGAAATACATTAGCAGAGCGGAGTTTATTCGTAATATTTTACAGGCCCAGTGCAATAAGACATTAGGCAAATCAAACGAGGAATAAGATGAAAATATCAAAGATACAAGCGGTTTGTGTTTCTAAAACTCAACGAGGGTGGCAACGAGCAATATGGGGGGCGCCCCACTCTAATCGATACTATCGTACTCGTAATAAAGCTATACTTGCTGCCGGTGCTCTTGCCGAACAGAAAGCCGCGCCCATTATCATTCGTGGAATAGATGGTAAGTTTCAAGAAACTAATAGACAATTTTGCTCAAAACAAAATCTAACAGATTATTTAGTAGAGCAAGGTAGTAATTTAGATTTTTTAGATAAAATAGAAAATAAGTCAGTTCAGCTAATCATTACATCCCCACCATACAATGTTGGTAAAGAGTATGAAAAAATTTCTTCGCTCGATGCCTATGTAAAAATTCAAGAAGAAATTATTACAAAATGTGCAACAAAACTAAAAGACACGGGGTCTATTTGTTGGCAAGTGGGCAATTCTATTTCTAAAAAAGATGCAGAAGTTATTCCATTGGATATTATTTTATATCCTATTTTCAAAAAACTTGGTTTTACTCTCAAAAATAGGATCATTTGGCACTTCGAACACGGATTACATTGTAAAAATAGATTTTCAGGAAGACATGAAACCATTTTATGGTTTGTTAAAGACACTAATAATTATATTTTCAATCTTGATCCGGTAAGAGTTCCTTCTAAATATCCTGGCAAAAGATATTACAAAGGACTACGCAAAGGGGAATTATCTGGTAATCCGCTTGGTAAAAATCCTGGCGATGTGTGGGACATTCCAAATGTGAAACATAATCATTGTGAAAAAACAGAACACCCTTGTCAATTTCCTGTTGAATTAGTAGAAAGATTTGTTCTTTCCCTTACTAATGAAAATGATATTGTTTTTGATCCTTATCTGGGTGCGGGCTCTACTGTGATTGCTGCACTCAAAAACAAGAGAAAAGGATATGGATGTGATATCGAGAAAAAATATATCGATATTTCCTTAGAAAGAATTGAATTATTGGAGAAAGGTGAACTAAAAACCCGCGCAATGAATACTCCGATTTATGATCCCAAGAAAGTCAAAAAAGAAGATGAAAGTAAGTAAATTTGAAGCATTTAATATGCAAGGACTATGTGATAGCGGCCCAATTATTACAGAACTTAATTCAACTTTATCTAATGTGGATTTAGAATCGTGTAGAACACACACCATTGGTGGTAATTCTAATAGAACCGGAACAGTAGTTTATAGTCCAATAGATATGAATGCAAAAATATCTGATGGTCTTATTAAATGTGGCTGGACAACAAATTACAAATGTCCAAAAATCAAAAATGCAGATAGGCAAACTATTGATGATTTTTGTAAATTGTCAGCAAAAGAAAAAGAAAAATCCGAACTTAAACGAACTTATTCTGATGCTGATTTTTATAAAGAACTTTCATTAAATTCTAATTTAATTAAAATAATATTAGAAGTCCAATTTGGTAAATACACATTTATGACAAGTGATTGTTTATTCAAAATACCTCTTTTCCGTAAGAATGGAATTAGTGATTTGGGCATTGAGTTGGTGCCGATCAAAAAGGTTGCAAAAAATATGAGCACGGGGCCCGGCAATTATGAAAAAACTCTAATAGAAATTATATATGCTGATATTGCTCACCCTTTATTATTAGTTGGTATAGAATGAAAACATGGAGAAATAACCAATGGATGCTAATGAAATCAAACGACAAAACTTAAATCATCAAATTGAGATTTGCGACGCAAACATTGCCTGTTTTCAACAAATGAGACAGCGATTTGTTGATGCATTAAAAACTGGGTGGGAACCACCTACCGATGTCAAAACAGTAGATAATAATGCTTTTGTTTCCGAATACCGAGTTTGTAATTGTTGTTTCGGTAATTTTGAATTTGGAGATAGCGAACACCACTATTACGATCAAAATGAATTGGGTGTGTGCGAAGATTGTGCCAAAGGGAATAAACCTCAATTATACTAATGCAAATAATTAATTCTCAAATTTATAATAATATTTTTCATTATATTGATCGTAAATTGTGTGATTCACGATATGACTATGATAGGTGGATGAAAAATGGTGTATTTTCACTAATCATTTTTAGCAATGAAACCGTAAAAGATAGAATAAATATAAAAAAGGACAATATTGGACAATATTATCCAAATAAAATTGTTATACATCGATCATTGCTAACAATTCCTGATTATTCTTTGTTGCACGAAACAACAACATTATTTCATGAGTATGGGCACCATCTTTCTCTATTGGCAGGAAATTATAATAGGGAAGAAAATATTTTCATTTCAGAAATGGGTGTAAATTATGATTTAGATCAATCCCCAATAAATATTATATTCAGAGAAGAATGTAATGCTTGGAAATATGCATTAAGAACAATTTATAGATTTGATCTATCATTGATTAGAAAAATTTTTCTGCTTATTTATGCAAGTTATAGCGCACTTTTTGCACTTCACGGTTATAGAATGGCTGCCGAAGGTATTATAGGATAACAAAATGACAACAATACTTGATGCGAAAATTATATTAGACGGACGTTCCTTGACAAATGATACTTTTCTTATAGAAAAAAATTTTACTCAAATAATCATTTCTGGCGGGGCTTCTAATAATAAATATAGTGGATTGAGTTATATTCCTCTTACTTGTTTGCGATTTTTACGAGAATTTGAAAATAGGAATGATTCGACCATCGAATTGGAAATAGTTTCTTCTATCGAGAAGCAATGCAGATACTATAAAGTAAAATATAATAAAATGCAAAGTAGAATGAATATCTCTAATGCTGATGATGTTGATTATAGCAATATAGATAATTTTAAGGATAAATTATACCCTATCAGTGATATCAAAATGGTATTTGATATTCAATGACCACCAAATCCTCCGACAACAAAGAAATACTCGAAGCCCTCCGACTTCTCGATAAACTCTCTCCTCCCCTCAAACACGAAAAAGGCGATTATTGCGAGTTTGCCGATGACGATGACCCCGATAGTCTCGTCGTCTTCCGTCGTAAAGACGGGACGCCAACAATGTGGATGCCCTACGAAACCTATCTTGAAATCCTAAATTACAAGGAACCAAATGAATAGGACTCAAATCAAAAGCCTTATTCTCCTAATTCTCAATCAAACCGATTACGATTTGGCCAAAGGCTTTGATCCCGAAACTGCCGAGGAACCAGATTATGCTGCCGAAAATTTGGAAGAACTAATTGATACCGTTGAAACATACCTCAAAAAGTTAGATAAGAAAGCAAAGAAGAAATCAAAATGAAACTTGCCCAAGAAATGGCCAACAACAGCAAACGCAGTCTTCTTATCAAAATGAAAAACGAAATTGACAAAATTAGAGGCACCATTCTCGATGCCACCACCAAAGGAAGAGGCTATGTCTCCTATGCTATTGACGCCTCTTTGCCACCAAAATATCGTGATCGTATCAAAAAATATTTCGATGACGAAGGATTTGGAACTTCTACATATAGCAATTCAATATCCCTCGATTGGTCATCATTGATGGATGAGAAGTGTGCTCAATGCGGCAAAGATCATTTCGACGCTGCGTGTTCCCTAGAATAATGCTTCCCATTAATGTCTCAGTGAGTATCCCATATATTCCAGTCTTCCCCGTTCCTTGGGACATTCTCACCCGCGAAGGATGCCCCGTTTGCAGAGAGCCCATTAGAAAATATACCGAAGCAAATAAATGGTATTTTGATGGCTGCAAAGGGCCGCTGCATTTCAGATATGGCATTGATGGTAAATTCAATGTTGTCGAACAAGAATTATTCATCGATAGCAAATACAAACTCTCCTATATTCAAGTGCGACGAACCTCTTCTGATCCTATTGAAATGTCATATTGGACGGAAAAGGGATGGCAAAGAGAATTTGCTTCCGATGCCCACTCATTTGAGATCGACATTTACAATCGGGAAGATGTGATAGACTTCTTTCAGACATTACAAATTTTTGGATAAATTATGATTTTTATAGCAGTTTTAGGCGTTCTTTTATACCTCTTGTTTTTCCGCGGATGGTTATTCAAGGGCATTATTTTCGTCTTTGGATACATTGGGATTTATCTTTGTATGAATGTTTGGATTCCGTCATCCTCTCAACCGTGTTTCACCATCCCCATCGGAGATCAGGCCTTCTCGATGTCGTGGGCAATGGTCGTTCCCACCGCCGTTTTTCTCCTCGCAATCGCAACCACTAAATTCAAGGCAAAACAAAATTATGAAAACTTTTAGAAAATACATCAACGGAAACGGATATCTCACCGACGATGGCAAGGAACTCTTCCGCAAATTCGAGATAGAAATGGATCATCTTCTATCCAATTTCGAGAAGGCAAGTGAGCAGGAAGCAATCCTCTTGGGCTCCGTTATGGCAAAATCCCTCGGGGACAAAATTGCAAGTTTTCGCAAGGAAATTCGTAATCGTCTATCGGAAACTACGTTTCACGGAGATGAAACTAACCAATGATATATGCTCGTTTCGATAAGATGTATGATAGCGTCCGAAAATTGGACACCTCTACATTGACCTATATTTCTATGCGACTAACTGATTGTGTTTTGGCCGCTAAGACTACCGAAGCCAAAAGAAGGCTTGTGGGAGTTATTCGGCAAATTACCATTCGAGAAACCTTGCGGCCTTTGCAATTTTGGTTTCCTTACGCCCCATTGCAAGTTAGTAAAAACATCATTCCTTCTCGGAAACCTTCTCTATGGAACAAAATAACAAACTTCTTGTTCAGCAATACTTAGAAACAAGGTCATTCGGCGATCTGGCGCGAGAACACGGAATTTATGTTTCTTTCGCCAAAGCGGGTTATTTTTGGTCTATGAATTATGACCAGATCGAGGCCAAAGATGATGATCTTATCGTGCAGGAATGCCGTGGGCTAATCTTAGCGACCAAGGATGGCCGCTCTCTTACCTCCCAAGCCAAGATGGTCAATGATCGTTTATGCTACGATGACATTTGCCCAGGCGAAACCGTAGTGCTCGCAATGGGATTTCGACGCTTCTACAATTTTGGACAAGGTGCGGCTGCCCAAATTGATTGGAGCGATCCCAATCTCAAAGTCCAAAATAAGGAAGATGGTACTCTTATTCTTCTCTGGGCAAATCCGTTTGAGAATTACCGCTGGGTAGTTTCAACGCGGAGCGTGCCCGAGGCCGATATTCCCCTCGATAGTTGGAAGGAAATGACCTTCCGCACTCTTTTCGAGAAGGCGGTCAAGGATACTTCCGGCAATACCTTCGAGGAGATTACTTCCTATTTAGATAAAAATTACACTTGGGTATTTGAACTCACCAGCCCCTTCAATCAAATCGTAATCCGCAATAATGATTGTCGAGTAGTATTCTTAGCCGCAAGAAACCTCAACACCCTACAAGAAGTGTCAATTGACAATCATTACATTCAATCCGAGATGGAAGTAGTCAATATCCCTACTGTCAAAACCTATTCCCTATCCAATATCGATAAGGTGATCGAATTTGTCAATGCCCAAAATCCCTTGGAACAAGGCGGAGAAGGCGTTGTTGTTTTGGATGGTAAATTCAATCGAATAAAGGTCAAGAACGCAAATTATGTCGTATTGAATAAGATGCGAGATAGTTTGGGCGCCTCTACTCGCAATTGTTTGGAATTGATCCTTCACGAAAAGGATGACGATGTTGTGGGAGCAATGCCTCCTGAAATCGCCGAGACCGTTCAAGACCTCAAAAAACGATATGTGGCTTGGCTCAAAAAAATGGAAGCGGAATATAGGGAGATTTGGAGCCTGATAAGTGCGGAGGGGTCAAAAAATAAGAAGGATTTTGCCCTCGAAATTCAGCGTAGAAATGTCTCTTTCCCCGCACCCTTCTATTCGACATACGACAAGAAATGTGAGGGTGTGAAGGATTTTATTGTCAAGGCAAAAAGAGAAGGGACTTGGAGCAATTCGTTCTTGGATAAAATATTGAGCGAAATCAAAGCCTAAGCGATATAAATATGGTATGATCATACCTGCCGTATTTACATCCAAAGATTACTATGATGATTTCAATACCTACTTAGATAAGTATCCCGGTATTGATGAATATGATCCATATCAGCCAGAAGACGATGGGTTTCTCAATCAAGTGCAAGATGAGATCATCGAGGATAAAGATGTTTCTTCGGCCTTCTTTTTTGCTTATGTTGCTCGCTTCAAGATGTATCGAATGCAGCAATTGATCTTAGATCAAAGGAACACAAAATATTCCCTATTGTTCGCCCAATATATACCAGGGGCCGATATTCATCGACTACAACAAGTAGTCCAAACTTCTGGCGATCTGAAAGTAATGACTTATTTCGCTTGCCTTGTCAAAGGTGCTAAGAAAGGCAAGATAGAAAACCTAATTCTCAAATCAGGTCGAGCTAAGTTTGCTTATATGATCATCAAACATCTTGGGTCATCCAAAGTGGAGAAATTCAAGGAAATGATCATCAAGTCCAAGCGACCAAGATTTTTATACGAGTTAGCCAAATATCTATTGACAAGTCGAAAAGAGATGGCTAAAATAGAGAAACTAATCATATCCAGCGGCAGCCCAACCTATTTGCGTTTGTTTGCGAGAGATATTATAGGCGCTAACATTGAGAAGTTAGAAGAAGCCATCTTGGAAACTCAAAATATGGTGGGCATTGAAAAATTCGCCAAAGCGGTGCCCCGCTCAAAATTGGCAAAAATGAGCGTTTTGTTCTAAACTGCCAATAAATCTGCATATTTCCTATTAGGGAGTATAGCGATGAATGATCTGAAAACGATAGCCAATCTGAACAAACTCAGCAAATATTGTGAGAACTACGCGGAATTTGCAAATGAGTTGCTGGCTAAAACGGCCGAGAAGAAGAAAAAGAAGAAACTCGACCCCAAGGCCAAGGTAAGAAATAGGGGCACCGTTTGTGTCCCCGCTTCGAGTGCTAAGGATCATAAAGACCATTTCCCTATCAACGATATTGATCAGGCCCGCAACGCATTAGCCCGGGCACATCAGTATAGTAAAGCCCCATCCTGGTATAAAGGCAGTCTCAAAGGATTACAAGACTTAGTTAGTCGCAAAGTGCATTCCAAATATCCCGCCATCGGCAAGGATAAAAAGAAGAAATCCGCCGTAATGGAATTGGCAGATCGTTTGATTGCCAAGGCCCAAGAAATTCATCCCGTCGCTCCCGAAATGGAAAAGACCGTTCAATATCTTTTAGCACTACTCGCTAATCCTTCCAAGGCCCTGCAAGAAAAGAACAAGCCATTAGTGAGCCGCTACTTCGCATTTAGTGAAGATGCTAAAAATCATCAGGTTGCTACCTGGTTGAATAGAGAACACGATACGCTGCTTTATACCCTAGAAGACCTCAAAATGGGAAATGCTACCGATCCTCTCAAAAATGTTGAACTTGTTTTGCAAGGACTCAATGTCTATAAAGGTGTTCTCAATCCTGAATACCATAAGAAAGTAGAAGGAATATTGAACTATCTGCATGATCAATTGATGAAGATGATGCCCGCCAAACCAGAGCAAGTGCCTGCTCCGGCACCAAAACCAATGCCCGGAGGCACGCCGATGCAAACTCCTAAGAATATGATAGAGCCGGGGCCAACGATTTTCAATGTCTAATTGACCAACAAATCCCAATGATTATCCCCTTGACATCAAATTGTCAGTAATTAGATTGGTGATAGTCCGATATGTATATTAGCGGAGAAAACATATGCTAAAAACGTTCAAATTAGAGCGTAAGGTAGATGTAAGTGGTGTTAGTGGTTGTGGGATTGTTGCATTAGGAGTGATGTTTTCGGATGGTCAGTGTGCCCTACATTGGGAGGGCAGCCACTCATCGATAAACATCTATCATTCACTCGAAGACTTACTTTTTGTTCATTCTCATAATGGGGCGTCCGTAGTAGTGTTTGATGACACTACTGATGAAAAGAAAACCGAAAAGTAGCAATTACATATTGGAAAGAAAGTAAGATGAATAAAGCAGTCGTGGCCTATATCGAAAACAATGAGGGAAAGATTTTATGCGTTTGGAATAGACGCGGAAATGGCTTCTCGCTCCCTGGCGGAAAATGCGAAGAAGGCGAAACCCTCGAAGCCGCTTGTGCCCGAGAACTCAAAGAAGAAACAGGAATGATTGCGACCAAAATCACTCCGATGTATAATGGCCCTACCGGAGCAATTGTAGATGAAGGACGCGGAAATTGGGTCTATCTTTTTCGTGTCGAAGCAACGGGCGAACCTAAGATGACCGAAGAAAATTGTCCCGTGAAATGGATGACAAAATCAGAACTTATTGCCTGTTCTCCTTTTGCCGCTTATTACCGAGGGGCATTTAGGCCAGTCCCCAAAATTAGTGTTTTACATAAACTCTCCCATTGGTTAGGTCTCAATTCAGAGTTTCGCGATACTTATGCCAAAGAAGATGAGATATGGACTTGTGAGCGATGCAATCGATGCGGCAGGGCCAGAAATGAGCGACAAGTAATACACTTCCTTAGTGAGGGTGGTTGGGGCACGCTCAATAAGCAAGATATCAAAGATATTCTGAACGACCCGGACACTAAGTAATTTTTTAGCATTCTCATATGGATTTGCACCGAAAAGCCTATTATTTCCTCAAATTAGCCACCCTCACTCATCAACAAGCCCTCGATATTTTGGGCTTACAATCACCATTTACTCAGGAACAACTCAATAAAGCCTATCGAGAAAGGGTTTTGGAATTTCATCCCGATGTCAATCCTTCCCCGGAAGCCCACGCTAAGACGGTAGAGATCAATGCGGCCAAGGAAATTTTGGATGCTATGGTGCAGGATCAGCCCCAAATAGAGGCAGAGCCAACCGAAAGTTTCAGCGAATTGACCAAGAGCGAAGAGCCGTATTCCTATCAACGCGGTGTGCAGATGGACATAAAAGATTTGCATCCGGCCATCCAAAAAGCCCTGCGTCATTTCGGCTATAATAAAAGAGATGTCGAAGTAAAAATCAGTCCCAATACCAAATTGAGTGGGTATGCTAGCGGAGATGGCAGTCGTTTGTTTTTCGCCAAAGTAGATTTGAAAACTGGGCAAGTCTCTTCTCAATATGGTAATTTTGGCGGAAAGAATATGTTTGAGAAATCAACGGTAGATTGGGATGAGAATGTGTATGCTATTCCTGATGATACTGCCATCATCTTAGGCAAAGCGGGGCAACATATTTTTGCCACGGTGGTCTTGCCACCCTCGATGGCTCCGGCTACATTGACTCAAGAGGAAGAACTGCCGGAACTGCAAGAGAAAATCTTGGCCATCTTTCGATTGAAAGCGGGCTATCGAAAGCAGTATTTGGCGGAACTTGGGCCTGGTGTAGCGGATGCTATTGAGCAACTAATTGCCGCAGAGTATATCAAACGCAGCGGGGTAGGATTACAATTGACTACCAAGGGCAAGAATGCTTCCGAAAAGGCCAGTAGAAAACACCGAGGATATTGAAAGCAAAGAAAGATGAACCAGTTTGACTTATATGACGCCGAGACGCCCTTAGCCCTCTACCCCCATCCTACTTCTAATCATTCGTCCTGGGCCGGATTAGGAGCAGTATGAGGCTATTGAAATGTCTCCTCTGCGAAGATGAACTCGATATCATCTCTGAGTTAGGTGCCCAGAAGCAGGTCAAATGCAAAGGTTGTGGTTTTACTTCTTCTCTAACCGAGCATTCCAAAGAACCAGAAGTATTCATTAGAGCCAAGCGATCGGAGACGGGCTAAGATGCATCTTGGCCCTCGTTATCACGAATGGTCGCATCGCATCGTAAAAGCGATAGTTGATCATTATGGCCACCCGTTTTTTTGGGGCAAGAAAATCCTCGATCTTGGCTGTGGTACGGGCGAATTGGCGGGAGCACTTTTTCGTCTTGGCGGAGAAATTACCGTAGTTGATGCCAGAGATCAACATCTAAAACTCGTTTCTCAGAAATTTCCAGGAATAAAGACCATCAGGTCAGACCTCGATCATAACTGGCCTTTCCAAAATCAAACTTTTGATCTTGTCCTTTCTATTGATACCGCCTGTCATTTGAAAAATTACGAGCAACATATCAAGAATATTTTGTCTTGCGCCAAACAATTCGTTTTAGAAACTTCGGTCATCAATAGCGGCGATGTCAGCAAAGAGTTAGTTTATCAAGAGAATAGGCTCGAACAAACCTTTTCCTATAACGGTTTTGGCTCAATTGGCACTGCTGAAAAAATAGAACAAATTATCAAGGGTGCAGGGGCTTCTTTCAATAGAAAAGACGAAGCAAAACTTAACACCGATCCTTTCCAATATAACTGGCCCCTCAAAAATACTCTCGAAGCATTGCCGCATAATCGTCGCATTTGGTTTGCCACCGCTTCCACAGACGCTAAGCTCGTTATTCAATCCAATCCCTCATCTCAGATCATCGCCCCAATCGCTTCTATCGATGCAGCCCCCGACAATAGAAAAATAGCAGAAGTGCTGAAACCGCAAGCAAGAACTCCGCTTCGCCCGGCTACTACTTATCATCGTAAGCCTACTCCGCCCCGCCCACCTCCGGCTCCGTCGTCATCACCATTTCAACTGCCCGTCCCCAAATTGACCAGCAAAGTGCGCTTGTTCTATAATTACTATGAAGACAAAGACCCTCAACGAAAAGCCGAGATAGATTTCTGCTTGCAGAAGAACATTGAGAACTCTCTTTTCGATATCATCATTGTAAGTTCCGATGATAACCCAACTTTTGATTTTCTCTTTCAGAAAGTCAATCAGATTAGTGGGGATAATGATATTGCAATTATTTGCAACTCGGATATTTATTTCGATGGTACCATAGCATTGATTGATAGAATGCCCCCTAACACAATTTATGCTCTCAGTCGTTGGAATTGTGAGCCAACTAAACCTCCCGTTCTCGATGAAAAAAATCAAGATGCTTGGATATTCCGCGGCAAGATAGAGGGTGTGAGTGCGGATTTTAGGCTTGGAATGCCGGGGTGCGATGAAAGGCTTGCCCAAGAGTTTAGCAACGCGAACTATACGGTAATCAATCCCAGTAAGTCTATTAGGGCCTATCACCATCATAATTCCAATGTTAGAAATCATTCAGAAGAAGACCGCACGACCGGCCCCTACCTATTTGTTGGGCCATCCATTCTATGAGAATTGTGTTCTTTTCCCACCATCACCGGGGGGATATTCATACCGGGAGATCATTTGTTCGTTTGATTATGCAAAAGGTCAAAGAGCAGTGCCCCGAAACAACATTTACCTATTCACATCCAAACCCATTCAATTTACTCTCGGATATTCCAAATCTCGGCTACGATCCGCTCGCCTATAAAAATGTCGATCAATATGCCAATTTTATTAGATTGGGCGATGATGTTTATGTCAATACCTGGTACTGCCAGCAAGGATTGAAATACTTTCGGAAATATGGGCTGACCATCGATAGCCTCTACGAAGCCTTCGACGATACCTGCAAAAAATTATGGGAATTTTCACTATCCGATATCTCGACTGAGGTATCCGATTTCTTTCCTGCCATTGACTATTCTAAGTTTGAGATTGAGGAAACTCAGAGGTGGTTAGAGGAACATACTGGCCCCAAGATTTTGATTGAGAACGGTGCTGCCGCTTCCAATCAGGCGGTCAATTTTGATATGGCCCCCATTATTGCCGAATTGGCCAAGAAACATATGGATAAGATTTTCATCTTGTCCAAGGGTGCTAATATCAAATTGCCGGACAATGTAGTTTATACTTCCAACATTATCAAGAAGAAAGATAAACAATTATCCGATCTAAATGAGGTTTCTTTTCTCAGCACTCACTGCGATACCATCATCGGACGGGCTTCTGGTGTATGGACTTTTGCTCTTACTCAGGAAAATTTGTTCAAGCGGAAGGTCAAATTTATTGGTTTCGTCAAACCGATTGTGATGCCGAAAAAACCAGAGCAATTTTGGCTAAGCACGATGTTGCAAGATAAAGTGAAGTATTCAGCAGAATTTTCGCTTTCGACCGAAACTAATACTAAAAAAGTATTGAATATGTTAGATGAAAGGTTAGCAAATGCTCTATAATACAACTCATAAATTCACTAAAATTATTGAGGCCCCAGCCCAGGAAGATATCTATAATTGTCCGCATTATTTTGCAATGAGTTATGATCAAGTCAAGACTTCCGGTGCTCCTAAATTTCTTATTGATCTTTTAGATCAGTTTCCATTTGATGGTCGGAAAAATATTCTCCAAATTAGACCCCAAGATTTTAGAGCGGGCGAGGCCGGTATCGATGGAAAACACTGGCATACGGACTATAATGTTAGACTTTTAGATAAAAAGGTCTATGCTAAAAATCATGATGAATTTCATTTGATGGTAATTTCATGGGGGGCGGGGCCTTCTACTGAATTTATTGATACGCCAATGGAATTGCCCAATAATTTAGAAACCAAAGATACAAAAGAAAAATGGGATTTATGGGACAATGCTCTTTCTAAAAAATTAGGAGAACCCCATGATATCGTTTCTGCACCAAAAAATCAAATGATAGAATATACTGCGAGAGATTTGCATAGGGCCTCTAGCGTTGTACAATCAAAAGGATTACGATTGATGATTGTGGCTTTTGATTGTGATGATATTGATGGCAATGTAAGAATTTTGCCAAGCATCAAAGATATGGATAATGGTGTTCCAAAACCGGTTTATTCAAGATGAAGAAAATTTGTATATTCGGATCGGGTGGATTTGCCAAAGAAGTTTTTTGGTTAGCCAATCAATGTGGTAAAGAAGTAGAGGCATTTATTGATGTTGAATATGGTGGATATTGTTGCGATAAGAAAATAGAATCAGAAGAATATTTTGATCCGACTAAACACTACGCCGTGATAGCGGTAGGAGACTCCCAACTTAGAAAAAAGATAGTGTCTAAAATACGAGACCGTCATAGAACGGAAGATATTTTTGAGACATTGATTTCGCCCTCAGCCAATTTGATGTCTAAAACCATTGAGATAGGCTATGGCTCCGTTGTTTGTGCCAATTGCATTATTACTTGTGATGTAAAATTGGGAGCTTGGTCCCAACTAAATTTGGCCACTACTATCGGGCATGATACCACGACTGGCCAGTTTTTCACCACTGCCCCGGGCGTGCATATTAGTGGGAAAGTAAATGCGGGGGAATGTGTTTATTTTGGCACCAACGCCTCCTCTATTGAAAGTATTGATATTTGCAATAATGTTGTAATTGGTGCCGCTGCTTGTGTAGCCAAGGATATAGTAGATCCTGGTATTTATGTGGGGATACCTGCCAAAAAACTAATAAGAAAATAGACGGAGAATATTATGTCAGATACACTTGGATCGCTCATTGACAAATTAGCAACAATAAATCAAAAAATGTTTATGGTACAAGAAAATTTGTATGCTATACGAAGAATGACTTTCGACGAATTCAAGACCACATACGGTAGCGATGATGTTGGACTTGCAAAACTTTTTGATGCTTTCAAGAAGTCTTGCGATCTAAACGTGCAAAGGCAGCAGATCATTTTGGAAGTAGATAAAAAAGTAGTAGAAATGATTATGGTTTCTAAAACACAAGATTTGGATAATGGATCATTTATACAAGATCAACATAAAACATATTGATGAAACAGATATCTACATCAATCTGTTTAGGTTTGGGCGATAATATCGTCGCTCGTATCATTTTTGATACAGTAAAACATGAATATAATTTGATTAAGATTTCGCATGACAAAAATGTTATTCGCCACCATAAAAATGGCGATAGCGCTTATCTAAAATTCTTAGATGATATAGGGACTTTATTATTTACAGAGCCTCCATATATTTTCGATCATAATGCTTATCAAGCCATTCATACTCTAAATACGGTAAAAAGTCTTTCTGTCCCTGTTACCAAACCAAAATTACAGCATCTTTTATGTAAGGGAACTCCGATTAGTATAGATGAAGAGTATGTGGTTATTACTACTAAAATTAGAGCAATATCAAGAAAAAAAATACTTCCAATGCTTATCAAATTATGGAAAGTATTACAAAAACTATCTACTAAATACAAAATAGTTATTTTAGGAGAAAGAGAAGTAGAAAAAAATGTTGAATACGGACATTTTATGGATTTAGCCTATGGAATTTATGATCAAATTATAACCAACCTTCCGACAGATCGTGTAATAGATTTGACTATTCCGGCATTAGGAGTCACGGCGCCCACATTACCGCAAATACAACAAGATGGATTGATCATGCAGCGGGCAAAATTTATTATAACCTTAGGCCTTGGTGGTAATGTTTGGCTCGCTGCAACGGCAGGTAATAAAGTAATTGGTTATAGGAACGAAACAGATAATGATTATGCTGCTGATATAATTCTAAATCCTAATTTCACTTCTGCAAAAATATTCAAAAATTGGGATGAATTTATCAAAACATTGGAAGGATCATAATGAGAGTTTTAGATTATGGGGGAATACCAACTTCCCTTGGGGAAATTATAAATATAAAATATCATTTGGATCTTATTAAAAATCAATACGACCAAATCAAATTAAGTTTCCATACCAAATTATGGGAGGGCGGTTTGCATATGGAAGCGCCAGATTGGCCACATAAAAAGCAATTATGGGATAAACTTTTAGCAGATCTTGGCAAATTATTTTTTTCAGAACCTCCTTATATATTAGAGCTAGATTCGCCTGTTTATGGTGGAGATTGTGGCGTCTTAGTACAAAAATTAGGATTAACACCGCAAAAAGCGGAAATGGCCCATTTCCTATGTAAAGGCGCTCCTCTCAATTTAGGAGAAGAGTATATAGTTATTACTACTAAATTAAGGCAATTAGAGAAATATCTTTTTCTTCCTCTCTCGGTAGAATTATGGAAAGTGCTACGAGAACTATCTAAAAAATATAAAATAGTTGTTTTAGGGGAACGTGTTGTAGAAATGCGTAAAGAATATGACAATATTAAATCCTCAGTGTTTGGGATTTATGAACAAATTATAGCTAATCTACCAGCCGATCGTATCGTGGATTTAACTGTCCCAGCACTTGGGGAAACAGTATCTGATATAACGCAGATACAACAAGATTGTCTTATTATGAATGAAGCTAAATTTTGTATCACTCTTGGCATTGGCGGTAATACTTGCATGGCCCAATCGGTAGCAAAAATGGTAATAGGATTTAGAACTGACACCGCTATATTCGCGGATATTATATATAGTAAAGAATATCCCAATGCGATAGTTACTAAAAATTGGCTGCATTTTATTAAAACACTAAAAAAATATCTATGAAAAAAACCGCACTAACAATAGCCGGGGGTCTCGGAGATAGCCTTGTTATTAGAATATTTTTTGATGCCGTAAAGCACGAATATGAGGAAATTAGAATTTCTCATGATAGGAAAATTGTAGATTTTTGGAGAAAAGGTGATCCGAAATATTATCAGTTTTTGGATGAGTTGGGAAATCTATTATTCACCGAACCACCATATGCTTTTGATCATTTCAATCATACGGTTATACATACCGTTAATACTCTCACTAATTTAGGAACACCTCCTAAAACCCCTAATCTATCTCATTTGTTATGTAAAGGCACTTCTCTAAATTTGGGAGGAGAGTATATAGTTTTGACCACAAAAATTAGAGGCATACTAAAATCTGTATTTACTAAACTATCTCCCACTTTATGGGAAGTATTACAAAAAATTTCTCAGAGATATAAAATCGTTGTTTTGGGGGAAAGAGAAATAGAAAAAAATAAAGAATACGATGTTAGTGTAAATAGAAGCTCTATCTTTTGTATCTATGATCAAATAATAGAAAATATTCCAAATGATCGAATTATAGATTTGACTATTCCCGCATTGGGCGTTACCGTTCCTACACTAAAACAAATTCAACAAGACTGCCTTATTATGAAGGAGTCTAAGTTTGTCATTTCTATTGGTATTGGGGGCAATTTATGGATGCCATTGGCAGTTGCTAATACTATTGGGTATAGAGATGATAATGATGCGGTGGTTAATTTGATTGGTAATTCTCAGTATGATACCGCGTATATAGCCAAAAATTGGTTTCAATTTATTCAGAAATTGAAAAGTTTATATACAAATTAGACATTTATATAAGGCCTAAATGGAATCCGAACAAATATTCACGGGAGTTCGTGATCCCAATAACATTCTTTTTGTCAAAGATATCATAACAGCAATGGAAGAAGATCAGGTTATAGGGCCCTATTTAATAAGTATGCTCAACGCGGGGTGGGGTGAAACCCGTGGGTTTGTTGCTTGGGCCGCTAAACTTCTAAAACCAAAAAATTATTTAGAAATTGGTACTCGCCGCGGGTGGTCATTGGGTATGGTCGCCGTTGCTGCTCCCGAATGCGAATTATATTGTTTTGATGTGTGGGAGCCTGACTATTGCAATTCTCCTAATCCGGGCCCAGACTTTGTTGCCAGAGAAATGAAGAAATTAGGATATCAGAAAGAAATCCATTTTTTCAATGGAAATAGCCATCAAACAGTGCCTGAATTTTTCCAGAAAAATCCTGAAATGATGTTCGACCTAATTTTGGTAGATGGGGATCATTCAGATAACGGGGCGCGCGATGATCTCAATAATACAATGTCACGGCTCAATATTGGCGGTATATTATTATTTGATGATATTGTGTTGAATCCAAATCATGGCGGACATTTAGATCAAGTATTTAGAGATATACAACAGTTATATACAAATTTTGAGTATCACGCTTATACAGTATCGGAGCCGGGCGTTGGTATTGCTATTAGAATAAAATGATGATTTGTCCAATTTGCCAATATCAAGGAGATACTTTTGGTATTTTGGAGAGTGATTGTCTATTTTTACCAATAGATGGATTAGATCAACACCTAGTAAGACATAAATGTCCAGATTGTGGTGTTATTTTTGGAACGCAACAAATGTTAAATCTATCCAAAGAAAAATTGGGTGAAGCATATCAAAAAGTATTTGATAGTGGATATCGTGATGGCGATGAGGCTTCGATTATGCGTGAGGTTGCCAATTTATTAGCGCTTAGCCCAAATCCAAATGGTATATATTTAAATTGGGGAAGTCAAATTTCCCCAGCAGGAAATAAAGCGAAAGAGTTAGGATATACATTATTAAATTACGATCCATTTATGAAAATAGATACGCTAAGTAAAGAAAAAATAAATGAAATAAAATTTGACGGTATCATTTCTCATAATTTATTAGAACACCTGCAAGACCCAATTAGTGAATTAAGATTGATGAAATCCTTGCTTAAACCAGGTGCAAGTATGGTGCATTCAACGCCTTGCTATAAGTATTGTTATGAATTTACCAAATTTCATTTATTCTTTTTCGAAGGCAAATCATTGGATATAATATGCGAAAAAGCCGGACTTACATATAAGTATTTAATAAAAGATCAAGACCCAGAAGTGATAAAGTTTGATCAGGTATAAATAAAAATGATCCCTATTCATAAACCCTTTTTGCCACCCTCCTCATTGAAATATGCTCACGATGCCCTCGATTCTGGTTGGATTTCATTCCATGGTAAGTATGTTCAGATGATGCAAGAGAAACTACAAGAACTTCTCGATGTCAAATATGTTCTGCCAGTTTTCAACGGAACAGTAGCGTGCCACCTGATGGCCAAAGAGCTTACTCGTTACTGGCAAGTCGAACTCAAACTTTCGCCCTTCTTCCAAAAACTAATTGTTCCCAATAACGTTTACGTCGCCGCTTGGAATGCTTTTCTTTTTGATCGGGGAGATTTTTTTCTTATTCCTGTTGATGCCGATCTAAACACTTGGAACTACGATCTAAATCTTTTGGACGCTGCTATCAAAAAATATCCGGACGCTTCCGTACTCGTTGTTCATAACATCGGAAATATTCTCAACGTCCCTGCTCTACAACGCAAATACCCCGAGACCCTTTTCGTTGAGGATAATTGTGAGGGTTTTCTCGGCACTTACGAAGACAAACAAACCGGTACTGCTTCTTTTGCTTCCGCCATTTCTTTCTTTTCCAATAAAAATATTACGAGTGGTGAAGGAGGGGCATTCATCACCAACGATGTGGATGCTTATGAATTTGCCAAATGTGTCCAAGGACAAGGGCAATCAAGTAAGAAATTTATTCATAATGAGTTGGGTTATAATTACCGCATTACGAATGTGCAGGCTGGCCTTCTCGTGGGGCAATTAGAAATCTTACCTCAAATTCAAGAAATGAAAGCCAATATTTTCGAGACCTATCGAAATCATCTCAAAGATCGTGAGGATGTTCGGATGCAGGCAATTCCAAAAGAAACTACTCACGCCAACTGGATGTTTGGTGTCCGTATCCCAAAACAAAAATCATTTGAGGCTGCTGATGCCTTTTTCAGAGAAAAAGGGATCGAAGTAAGACCAATGTTTTATTCTATCAAGGCGCATAAACATTTGCAGAATCATCCGGATATATGGGATGGGGACTGCACTAACGCAGACCGATTGAATAAGGAATGTTTGATATTACCTTCGTTTCCTGAATTATCAAAATGGGAACAAAAGCATATCCTGAAAACATTGGATGAATATTTGACGAATATAGAGTAAAAATGTCGAGGCGTGGAACAAAAGAGGAATTTATAGAAAAAGCCCGTACGATTCACGGAGACAAATTTAATTATAGTAAGGCGGATTATCGGGGCGCACTTTCCAAAATAGAAATAATTTGCCAGATTCATGGTAGTTTTTGGCAAAGAGCCGTATCCCATGTTATAGGGCATGGTTGTTCTAAATGCAAATACGAAGAACAAAATTCAAATACGAAAGAATTTATTTTAAAAGCCAAACAAATTCATGGATCACTATACGATTATAGTGAAACAATTTATGGTCAAAGTAAAGAAAAAATAATTGTAATTTGTCGAATACATGGAAAATTCAAACAGCGCGCGAGCGGTCATCTTAAAGGAAAAGGATGCAATCTATGCGCAATAGATGCTAGTAAAATTGGTAGAGAAGATTTTATTCGTAGAGCAAATGAAAAACATAACAATAAATACGGATATGAACAAGTTGTTTATGAAACTAATAAGATAACAGTCATTATTTATTGTCATATTCATGGTGAATTTAAACAGGCCCCGAATGATCATTTGAGCGGCGCGAAGTGTCCTGGATGTAGTAGGGAAGAAGCCAATCAAAAACTGACTCTTACGACACAAGAATTTATTGAACAAGCCAATATCAGACATAACGATTACTACTTATATAGTAAAGCAATTTATACTCATTCTCATGAACACGTAATAATAATATGTCCTAAACATGGCGATTTTTCACAAGCCCCGTACAATCATTTGCGTGGAACTGGATGTCCCGAATGTTTTTCAAATATTTCTAAAATAGAAATGGAATGGTTAGATTATTTAAATATTCCGCAAGAATATCGCCATCCTAAAAAGATGAAAATAGGAAAACAAACTATTAAACCAGATGCGTTTGATCCTCATACAAATACTATTTATGAATTTTATGGCGATTATTGGCATGGTAATCCAAAAGTCTTTTCAGAAAATGAAACAAACTTATCCAACAAACGTTCATTTGGTGAGTTATTTAAAAATACTAAGCAAAGAGAAATTTTGTTAAAAGAAGCGGGATATAACATAATTACTATTTGGGAAAATGATTGGAAAGAAATACGGAAGGAAATTAAATGACTATCGGGACAGCATGTATCACTGGTATCACCGGACAAACGGGAAGTTTTTTAACCGATCTCCTATTATCCAAAGGATATAAGGTTTGTGGGCTTAAACGACGATCGAGTGTTTTTAACACCGAACGAATTGATCATATCGAACTCGAACCAGAGAAGAAGAAAAATCTCGAACTCACTTATGGTGATTTGGGCGATTCATCTTCGTTATTTAGTTGGATAGGAGATATTAAGCCCGATCTATTTTTCAATATGGCAGCGATGTCTCACGTGAAAATTTCTTTTGAAATACCAGAATATGTTATGGATGTTGTGGGAACGGGAACGGTTAGAGTATTAGAAGCAATCAGAAAGACAAGCCCAAAAACTCATTTCTTACAAGCATCTTCATCCGAAATGTTTGGCTCGACCCCACCTTTACAAAGTGAAAAAAGTTTATTCCATCCAAGAAGCCCATACGCGACAGCAAAGATCGCTTCGTATCATACAACAGTAAATTACAGAGAGGCATATAATTTACATGCTTCTAACAGTATAGCATTTAATCATGAGTCATATAGACGATCCGAGAACTTCGTTTCAAAAAAGATCACCGCCGCTGCTTGCAGAATCAAACTTGGATTGCAAGAGAAATTGTATCTTGGTAATTTGGAAGCGAAACGAGACTGGTCGCACGCTGCCGATATGGCAGAGGCCATGTATCTTATCGCTACGGCAGACCGAGCAGATGATTTCGTTATCGCAAGCGGGGAGATGAGATCAGTAAGAGAATTTGTTGAGATAGTTTTTAGCAAACTCGATATGGATTATCGAGATTATGTTGAAATTGATCCAAAGTATTATCGTGCTTCCGAAGTGGATGCGTTATGCGGAGACGCGTCAAAGATTAGGAAAGAACTTGGATGGGAGCCCAAATATGATTTTAATGCGTTGGTAGATGAGATGATGGCTTATGACATGAAAGAAGCGAAAAAAGAAAAACTATTATTAGATAATAAATAATTATCTATATGGAGTAAAACATTAGAGTAGCAGATTATTTTTATAATACTAATATAGATAGGCAAAAAATATATCACTATTTAAAAAAACATAAATGGATTCTGAATTCTAGCGGAATATTAATTCCTAATTCATACATTTATACTGAATTTAGTAAAAAATTGCATTCCCAATATGATCAAAGGTATGGCAATACGGAATTTTTGCCAGCGCATAAGTTATATGAATGTAATATATCTGTACCAGATGGATATGAATGGAACTCTTTTAGTAAAAATAAATTTATTGAAAACAAAGAAATCAGGGGTACATGCTTTTTCTGTTTAAAACCTGATCAAATTTTGACTAATGAACATCTGCCTCCCTTTTCTTCATCAAATATGAAGAGAGTTGTATGCCTGGCCGCTCAAGCATTATCTGAAGGTTATAGAACAAAAAATCTTGATTTTATCAAAAATGGTAAGATTTTTTCCGATGGTGTAGTTGAAAAACGACTATGTACAAGTTGTCAAAGTAAGAATTATGCGGAAGATTACAAAATTTGTGCCAATTTAGCAAAACAATTATGTGATTCAAAACTTTGTTTTCCAAATAAATATTTTATAGGATTTGTAAAACAGATTCTGTCTATGTTTTTGGTAAATTGTTCAGATCAATTTTTGAAAGAATATAGAGAAAATATTACTAATTATATTATTGATAAGGGAAATAACAAATTTTGGATACCAGACAACATAAATTTATGGATAGGAATATATAATAGCAAATTATCTCGTAGAATTGGTATAAAATCTATAGCAGCAAATAATGCTAATGTTTGGTATGGAGAAATATCATTTTCTCCATTCATTTTTGTTTTGACTCCGTCTAATATCAAATTACAAAGTCTATTAAACATAAGTAATTTTCAAAACGAAAAAGTGCAAAATATTAAAATGATAGATTTTTCTCAGTTTGATATCACTGATGATATTGGATTTGATTATCAAAATAGTTTTTGTTTTGAAACATTTACTAATACTTTGGAATTTCTTTATTATAGATCAGTTATTTGAGTAACTTCTCTTTCAGCAAATCTAAATCTTTTACATTCCACGCTTTGTCATCAATAAAATAGTCGTAGTGAATCTTTCCGAAGACCAGGTGATGATATTTAACGCCCACCTCGTCTAACTGCTTCTTGGTTTTCTCATAGAAAGCGTGTGGGATCAAATGAGCCTGACCGGCCATACTACCCATCCCCCTGGCAGTGTAGAGAATTATAGTATGTCCTTGATCGTATAATTGATTGACAAACTCAATCATCGATTGAATTGGCTTCGGTTCGAAAGTATAAACATTGTCTGACGAGTCAATAAGGGTGTGATCAATATCCACGGCGATCGTAAGTGTTTTCATACCAGTCCCTATATCCGAAAAGACGAAGGCGTTTTTCCGACATTTCTTATATGAACGGCAGACTTAGGACATTATTTCGACTGGCACAAGCAGCAACTCCCGCCGCTCCCGCTGCTCCGTCCTCGCCCGCTTCTACCGCTACATCAACTACTCCGACCGTTGTTTCTGGCTCCCCACGACCTTTTGATCCTGCTACCGTCTCCCCGACCTTGGTTTTAGGATGGGGTGCCAACAATCTCAATTTCATTCGTCAATTAGTCAATGCGCTCAATCAGGCCATCTACATTACTTCTAATGGCAAACTGGATTTTGCAAGACTTTACGATCAGTCTTTCGGCATTGACACGAGCGCTTATACACCATTGGTTAGTGCCTTGGCCAATCTTGGAAAATTAGTTTTTCGTAGGATGATCAAAAATAATGGTTATGATTTCGCCGCTCCCGTTCCTACCGCTAATCGAATGCAAACCGTTAGCATTTTGACAAATCAAATTCAATCTCCGGCAATTCCTGACGGTGCGATAAATGCCACGCTGTATAGTAAGGTTGGTGGCAACATTAGAACCGTTCTTCTCGATATAGTACGACAAATAAAGACAAAATAAATGCAGCCACTGAAAGCCAGAATTACAAGTTATGAGGATATTTGCGACCCGAGACTGATGCCCCGAGTGCCGCTGATCATCAATCTCAACGGAAGAAATTTCAGCAAGATCACTTCCTTGCTACCAAAACCATTTTCTTTGGAACTTGGACAATGCCTCTATGCCACGATGGCCGATCTCGTTCAAGAAATTGAGGGAGCAGTTTTTGCTTATTCGTTCAACGATGAAATTACAATAATTGTAAGAAACGATCAAACTTTGGATACTCAGCCTTGGTATGATAATTCCGTTTCCAAAATTATTTCTGCCGCTTCTTCTCTTGCCACGCTCCATTTCAATGATGCTGCAGCAGAATTGGAAGTAAATTTGTCGGGCGACCCCATCTTTTTGAGCAAGATTTTTACCGTCCCTAATCTTACTGAGGCAGTAAATGTTATGGTATATCATCAGCAACGAGCCCACCAAATTGCAGTTAGGCTGGCTTGTTTCTATGAATTGATCAAGAAGTATAGGAAACACGAAATCGAAGAGATGCTGATGGATACTTCCTTGGAAGAGAAGATCAAACTATTGAAAGAAGAAGCGGGAATTGATTTCTATGAGTATCCGGTCGAATTTAGGAGAGGCGTAGTGTGCTACCGACGCCCGGAGACGATCAATTACAACGGCGAGGATATTGTAAAAGAGCGTTGGGCTCTAAATACCGATGTTCCGATTTTCACTTCGGAAAAGGAATTTCTCCAAGATATCATCAAAAAACACTGATTGGCATATTTCAACATTATTTCTATGGCATACGGTAATTTACGCACTCGATGTATTATTTTTGAGAAACTTGCCCAAGAAGGAATGTTTGAGGGCATCCGGCGCGAGCAGTTAGACCAGCCCGAAGAAGAGCCCTTAGAGCCGTGGGATGACCCAACCGCCACTCCGTTGGACGAAGGCAACGAACCGCCAATGTCGCAGGCCAGAGCCTTCGAGGAAATCAAACATAACCTACCCCATAACGCCATCAAGGATTTCGTAAAGCATTACGGCGATCTCGATTGGTATGACCCTAACGATGTAGCATATTTCATTCATTATTTTTGGTTGGAATACGATTGATAAACGCGGAAGTGTCGATATAATCTCTCATTGAAAGCGAGAGAATAATGACTGACGAAAAAATCAATTTCAAACAAGAACTACAAGATAGCGTTCTAAAAACATCAATAGACCCTGAGTATGCAGAAGCGTTCGAGAAACTAACCAAGGTGGCGGATGCCCTCAACAAGCCGATGAGCGAGGTTTCTACCGAATTGTCCTCACTGCTCAAAACATTGATTGTGGCGCATGAAGATATCGTGGCCAGCGACAATTGGGATGATTTTGTCGCTATGACCCAAGATGCCTCTAAACATCGACTCACTCACGAAGTGCCGTGTATCCTTTGGGCGGATCGCCCAGCAGAACTTCGTCTCGGAATGATTTGCCAGGAATGTGGAAAAACTTGGTCGTGCAAGATTTCCAATGTCAAAAAGAGCATCAATAATCTAAAACCAGAGGTATGCCCTCAATGTGGTCAGGCTCATTTGATGGAAAATGAAGTGAATAAGGCTGACATTATGAACAGGGCCATCCAGAGCCAAGAGGGTAAAGTAAATCTTATGAATGTGATCAACGGAGAAACTTCGGAATTGACACCTAATTCCAAGTGATTATATTGAGAAAGCACGAATGAAGAATATTGCCGAAGATATCAAATTCAACGATGATAAGGATTCAGAAGCCTCTATCGTCAAAGGCTCTTCCTTATTGAAATTTCTGAATAAACAAACCGGCGTCCAAAGCATATGCGACCTTGCTCAAATAAATGAAATTTCTTTCGACCATTCGTTTGGACGAAATGGAAAGTTTGTGTTGTATGTGGGCCAAAAGCCCCGTGGTGGCTTGTATGACAAAAAAGATTTGGAAAAATTGTTTGAGGCATTAGGGGATTAGAATTACATAGGATAACGGGGCTGAATTGGATTTCGATCTCGCAGGAGAAACTAAAACGCAAACCGGGGACGATTGCTCCTCGTCAAAAAGTGATCAACGTTTGAACGCTGACGAAACAGTATTCGCTATGGCAGCCTAAGGGCCCCATACGTTCCGAGATGAGGTATTTTTAGTAGTCAAAGGAACGCTAACCCACGAAAAATAGTTTGATGTTTGGCTACGGGGCCTCAAATGAAATCAACAGTAGATCGGTCGCGAAGAACCTAAAACTCTTCGATTAGTGCAAATGCTAATATCACTTGCTAAGTTTGTGAATGAGTTTTAGGATTGAGTGTGGGAGACCCGGGCATCGAAGCTCGGCAGCTCCAAAATTTACAGAGAAAGACAATGGCACCTGAAAACATACATCTACATTCCTGCTACACCCGGCTAAGCGTCATCATCTGCTTCCTACGCGACGAGGGCGTCAAACCTTCCGAAGAGGATATGGCTTGGGTCAAAGAACTTTTCTCGATCAATTACCACCCCGGCTCGGAAGATAGCGGCAAGGTAATTTTCTTCCTATTTGAGCAGTATATGCACGAGAAGAGCAATCATCTCACCGATCAACTGCTCTATCTTTTGCAGTTAGATACTAAAATGCAAAACAATGAGGATTTGACGGAAGCGGATTGGGATTTCATTTTGGCTGCATTGAACGAGTGGGCCACCGAAGTATTTCGACAATTGGCTGCTAAATAAAGGATATATAGTTAGAGATGAAGGCTAAATTCTCAATTGGACAAAGAGTAAAAATCCAAAGATACAATCCCTGGGTTGGTGATTACGAAGTGGCTGCCACTATTATAGGTTTTGATAATGTATTCATCAATGGTGTGCCTACCTATAAAATCAAAACCACTAATGAAGAATTTTTGACCGAAATTTCAGAAACCGAACTAATGACCTATTCGTAGATTACTATTCGTTCGCGCGATCCTCCTTGGGATTGGCTTCTTTCAATCCAATTCACCAAACAATTTTACAAGGAGAAACTTAATGAATAAATATTATAGACATTTTTTAGTAGCAAAAATCAACGGACTCTCGGACAAGTCTCAACAACTCCGATCCCAAATCAAAAAAGCCAAAAAGGATGAGAAGGCTTGGTCGCTTTGCTCTATCAAGCGTTCCGTCGGAAGTCAATCAAGACATCATTTGCTCGCTTACGCAGCCCTTAGAGGCGTTTTCTACAAGGTCTTGGAGCCTAGATGTCGGATCGACAATAAGCCCTCAGCGGGGCTTATATTGCAAATCATCGAGGCCCATAACGTCCCCGGCGTCTGGACTTTGGAAAGAGTGAAGGCTTGGCTGCAAGACGAATCACTGCCCGCTGCTAAACCTGCTGCCATGCCAGCCACCAACCAAATCGCCCATACCGTTTTTGGCAAGATATTGAAAGTGCTGGGCCTCTAATGTCATAGATTGATAAACTCTACATCGTGGTGCGGGGCGATCTCGCACCAGGACTACAAATCGCTCAGGCCTGCCACGCCGCTACCACTTTTATGATCGAACATCCTGAGAGTGCAAAGCATTGGCTAACGACCTCAAACTATATTGTGGTGTTGCGAACTGAAAGTAAATTTGACTTGCAGGAGCTTGCTCGACAAGCCAGAGAACAAAACATCGAACGAACATTATTTCGAGAGCCGGATTTGGAAGACGAACTCACTGCGATAGCATTGGCGCCCGGTGAGAAAAGCAAAAGATTATGCCAACATCTGAAACTGGCATTGAAAGGAAAATAAATGGCCCAATATGTAATCAATAATTGGAAAACTGGCAAGTATCTCTATACATCCAAAGGATGGTTTGTCGATCCAGAAGATTTATTAGGCGATGTACATACTGTCGCTAAAAACCTCTACCAAAAACTTACAGATGGGCGCAAAGCCTATGCTATTTGGGCTGCCCATATCGTTGTTGAGTTTCTCAAAGGAGCAAAATTAGAGGATATCGATATTCATATCGATGAGTATTTTGGTGGTGAAGATTATGGTGTATTTATGTGGATGGAAAACCAAGACCTCGATGAATGGTGTCAATCCCACGCGATTGTGCCAGATGAATGGATCAAATGACTTATGGGGATGACTGGGCGCAACAGGCCCTAACGTAGGTGAAAGTCCTACCGTCCCTACCAATTTTGTCCCCGTAGCTCAAAAACAAGAGCGTTCGTCCCTAAAACGAAAATGATGCGAGCTGTTAATTCGCCGGGGACACCACTTTTTCTTGCCCAATTAGGGCTAATGCGGTATTGTTTTCAATGAAGCACTAAATTTCATTCGTAGGAGGATGTCGATGCGCCTAATACTTGAACTCGTCCCTTTAAATGCGTGGGGCAAGAGTCTTCGTGCTATCCTTTCTCAAACTCAATGGGACATACTTAGAAAGCAAATTTATAGCAACGCCTACAACGCTTGCGAAGTTTGCGGCACTACCAATGTTGCCTTGCATTGCCACGAAGTTTGGTCATATGATGATCATCGACATATCCAAAAACTAAAATGCATGATGGCCTTATGTCCCGCCTGCCATCTCACTAAACATATGGGTTATGCGATGACCGCCGGGAAATATGAGGACGCCCTACACCATCTAATGAAAGTCAATGAGATACCGGAACAAGAGGCCAAGGATTATATTCACCACGAGTTTCAGATTTGGAGCCAACGCAGCCACTTTCATTGGGCATTAGATGTATCCTTGTTGAAAAGTTTTGGAATTGATGTTGAAAAATTGATCTTGCCACATTCTTGACTGACGAGATATAGAGAGGTCAGTCTCTAATTTTTGATTAGTAAGGAATTGTAATGGCAAATAATAATTTATGTATCGATCTAAACCCCAGAAAAGACAGCGCGGGCCGCACCTATTACATCGGTAAATTGAAAGCGCCAATGATGATTGATTGTAGAGATGGGATAGCGTTGATTTGTTTCGTATCGGAATTGGGCTCTGAACAAATTCAAATTGCCCCAATGGACAAAAAAGATGAGTGAAATTCATTTTGAGAATTTATGGGAATCGGCCGAGCAACAACTCCAAAGGGAAACTGCCTCCCTTTCAGTCAAAGACCTAACAGAACAACTTATTACTCAGATGAGCGCCTACCGCGCTATCGATGAAAGTACCGCTCCCGTTGAAGCCAAAAACAAATTGAAAGAGAATTGGATGGGCAGTATTCTTTTGACTATGACCCAATTATCTTACAAGGACAACATCAATACATTTACTGCCCTACAACTGGCGGTAGAGAAAATCAAGATACTAGAACTATCGACTAAGTACCAAAAAGTTTAGACTGGCTATTATTTTGTCTTGCTATGCTTGCTTCATCAGTAAGCGGTTTATTATATGGACTTTTCTTTTTTACCACGCGTTCCACTGTAGTTATAGATATATCAAATTCTTTAGCTAATGTACGATAACTTTTCATTTGCATGTGGCTTTCCCGGATTTGCTGAACTTGAATTTCCGTAAGAATCGATCGTCCCTTCAATGCTTCTGATCTTTTATGATTGCTTTTTTCGGATTGAACCTTTCCTCTTTTGGACTTTGACATTCTGGCTTTAGTTTCCTCGGTATGATGCTTGCCATACATTGGATGTATTTCTCCAAGCATTTTGCCTTTTCGATCGGTGCTCATCTTTTGTTTGCTTTCTTCTGAATGTTTGCCGCGTGATCCGCCACTTCTAAGATTGTATCCATTTATACGACTATCGAAAATATCTATCCAGCAGGTTTCCAGCCAATCTGCTTCTGATTGTGTATTGCAAACCGCTAATACCGCGATATAAAAATTCGCGCGATCGTATTTATTGAAAGCATTGAATAACTTACGACAGGAGCCTTTTTTATCTTTTAGATGTGCATTGAAACGCTTATTGACGGGTTGCCAAGTTTGGCCAATATAAACTTTATCATTGAAATTATTTTGTATAATATAGATTGTACAAACATCTTTCATTATTAAATGCCGTTCGAATTTGAAGCTAAACAAGTTGAATGCTAAGCACAATACCGTGTTTTTGATAGTCATCCATTATTGTAGAAAGGCGTGGTTTCAAGCGAGCAACCAAATCTTGATCAGCATGCGGTCTTGGATAATCTACTTTTTGGCCTTGCAGTACTATTTTTGGAAGTGTGCCCCATTCCAAATCAATAATTTCCAACTTCATTGGAATAATCATGGCTTGGATGCGCTGTTTAGCGCTTTCTGGTGCCCCAGCCATACTGCCAGCACTATTAGGAGTATTTGCTTGTAATACCGAGGCAGGACTAACCGCCCCTGACCAATTGGCTAGTCTTTCAATCATCGCTTGTTGTTTTTTGACAATGGCTAAAAGTTTGAGTGTTGTATTTTTGTCGTTCATGAAGCATCTCCTACGCCAAAAGAAAAACTGGCGACTGCGGTCTCGTGATTGGTAATGGTTTCTCCCCCGCCCAAACTATTTTTCATCCGATTGATTTCTTTTTGGACAGGAATTTTGATCTGATTGTTGAATTGATTGATTACGGCTTCGATGGCTGGCCCCACTCGTTTGTCTTGTAGAAGACTACCATCCGCTTTGATTTGAGTTTGTAGTACCGTCCAATTGTCGCCTTCTTTTTTAGCATTAGTAAAAAAGGCTTTCCCAACCATAATATCTCCGCTTAGATCGGTATTTTTTGAGGCAACTTGTTGCACGATTTTTGATACTACCGCTTTCAATTGCGGCAAGAACTTTTCAACAACAGGACGAATAGTAAATCCCAAATTGGTCGAATCCACCTCATCGGCCGTTTTGCAAAAAACCGCGGCGAGTTTATTGAGTCGTTCGAGATCCATTCTTGGCCTTAGCCTTGGACTTGAACTTTATATGCGGCCGGAGGGGGAAGCATATTCTTTTGAGCAAGGCTGGCCACGGTATTTTGTACCGCCCTTTGTACTACATCGAGAGCATGATCAGGCTGCCCTGGTTTTGCGAAAACTTTTACCTCTTTGCCACCAGCACCTGGATGTACTTCTAAATTGGCAATCAACGCACGAACATTGGCAGATAGAGCGTTGAGGATTGTCTCCGCTTCTCGTTTAGAAGGATTGACGGGATCCATATGTTGTGGTGCTGGTGTTTGAGCAGCCGGATGAACCGGAGCCGATTGAGCTAACTTCTCAATCATTGCTTGTTGCTTTTTGACGACAGCCAAAAGTTTGAGAGTTGCGGTTTTATTGTCCATGGCAGTTTTTCCTGATTGAGAGAATTGAAGAACGACTTTGCTGGCTAATTGAGGATTGTTAGCCTGCAAGTATGCAGTAAAATTACCCGAGACCGCTTCTCTTTGCGGATCGCTTAGGGGCGGATTGAAGTCTGCGATGACAATAAAACGCTCGCCTTCCATGTGGGTATATGGAGCAAAGGAGCTTTTGATTGGGCCTACCTTAGCGGAGGCGTTGGCTACGGCCGTAGAGAGGGCGCGGGCCAAATAAGAGGCAATTTGGGGGTCTACGGCTTGGGCAGTTTTATTGACAGTCATTGTAAATCCTTAGGAGTATGGACAAATGCGATATTAGTGATATACCACTTTTCCCAATCCTTGCGCCGTAATTTCTTGTATAGCCACTTTTTTATTCTGATGGGCCGAGGTATCCAAACTAAGTGAATGGGGATATTTCTGAATTTGATGATTTTCTTGGGTAGGATGACTGGCTACTACAAACCCAAATCGACCATCATAATCGGAATGCCATTGTTCCAAAAATGAAACTTCCAAATCGTTTTCCAAATCGTTTAATGTTTTATGGTCAGGTTTGATTCCACCATGTAGAAAAAGGTAATTAGAGCCATTGGAATAACTAATTTTTAGAACACGTGGTTGGAGATGCATCCACTCACAAATATCAGCGTGAATATTGGCACATTTGGCAGCATAGATCAGGTCATGATTTCCGACGACAAAATGGGCTGATTTGTCCTCCATAAACGCTTGCAAAATATTGACCCGAGGGACAATCTCATAAGTTTGCTTGTAGGGAAAACAAATGTCTCCCATAAAGACAACAACGGTTTGTTCGGTACATAACGTCTTGATTTGATGCAGTTTGTCGATCTGATCGTAAAGTGGGCTAATAGCGAGAATGGTCTGATTGGTCAAATTGAGTTTGGTGATTTTCATATGCTGACTCCGGCCCGACTATATCCGCCTCCCTGAGCAAGGGTGATATTCCTGCGGGGGTTAGGCCACCCGGTGGGAGGGCTGGGTAGGCCCGTATTGGCACGAGGTTGACCCGTATCGAATCCAAATATTTAGAACGACCTGAGACCGCCCCTACCCCTCCGACGTTTTATAGAGGCGTATAGGAGCGCGCCTCTTATATTCCAAAAGATGGACACATTATATACGCGCGGGCGAAATGTATACATGTAGAAATGTAAATATGTAAATAGTAAGAATGTCATAATGTATTTTAGATCTCCAAATTGATTAGAATATAGTTTGCTCTTGACACTCTTTGGGCCCCCAATTATACTCCCTCATCCCTTCCCAGAATGATCAACAACAAAATTCAAAACGCTTTCAATTATTATTTGGACTGTTTCAACGAGAACGGTAGCCCGGGCGCGGCGGTCGAGATCGCCAAAATGATCCGAGATGGCAAACTAAAATGTACTCCTCGGAATGATGGTAAAATCATTTACCTTCCATCAAAATTTAGTGGTAAATGTGAAAAATGTAATCGTGTTTATTTGCCGGGAGATTTTATTTTTTGCCAAAATGGTAGGGGTTGGCATTTAGAATGCGCGACCGATGAAGAGAAATTGGATTGTGATTTTTATCAACGAATGATCAAAAAGAATGTTGAATTGGAAATCAAGGAAAGTACTGATATAATTGATTAGATAATGAAAAAATATCATCAACAATTTGATTTTGTAGATATTTCAGCAGAAGAATTAGTGCGTGTTTTAGATCAAGAATATCCTATCAAAATGAAAACTGATAAATTGGTTGACCGAGTGTCTGCCCGGTACCCATTGATTCCTAAAAGCGACGTAGCACTAATAATCAAATATACCTTTCAGACAATACGAGAATTATTGATTTTGGGGAAGATGTTATATTTTCCTAAACTATTTCAGAAAATGATTCTATTCTTTTATAGACGTCCTTTACTTAGTGAGTTTTATCATCGAAAAGGCGAGATAACTACGGGAGTCAAAATAAAAATGAAAACTGTCGAGGGACTAAGATGATCAAAGGACTTTATGATATTTCAGAATTTCTTCCCGACGAGATCGAAGGAGAATCTCTTTCCGAAGAAGAAATTATTCAACGCATACCAGAACTACCTAATACTAAATTAGCTGATCTTGTTGTCGCCCAAAGATATTTAGGAATGTATGCTGAACTTGCTAAGTTAGCAATGGAAGAATTAGCCAAACGTAGGAGTAATAGTGATTCTTTTGCTTATGAACAATACATCAACGATAAACTCGCCGCGCTTCCTAAACTCAAAATTGATCTCAAAGATTTCGGATCGCTTTTAGGAAAACTTAGAACAAAATGACTAATCAAAAATTACTCAACCAAATTTTGGATCATATCTATGGCAATCTCGGGTTGACCAAAAAAATACTATCGCCCATTACCACTGATGCTTTTCATTTGAAAGAGGGGCTTTTGTTTTCCGATGAGGAGGGGGAATATACGGCTTCTTTGTGGTCAGCTCAGGCTAATATTGGCGCAGTAATGAAAATATTGTGCGCTGATTTTAGTGTGAAATCTAATTCAGAATATGCGGTGATAGTGGAATTGGAAAAATGTCCCACTTATGGTTGTTATTTATGTTTTGATAATTCCAGTAAAGAATCTTTTGATGGTTTGTTAGCATTTTTTACTAATGGAAAATGGTTAGAAACGAGCACTTATTTGCAAGCTACTTTTTTAGCTGGTATGGAAAATTTGAAAGATTTTCATCAGCCTTGGGTTCCCGCCACGAAGCCTTATTTGATTGATAAAATGAAATCATTTATTCAATATAGTGATTCGAAAGTGTCATCAAATGAATGATAAAATTTTTCCCAGCAAATTATACAAAATTGTATCTCAAAAACTAAAAGGAATTATTCCAGTATATCATGTTCGTGGTGTAATTTCTATTCTCTTAGAAGAATTACGAGATGAATTGTTGGAAACAGGTGAAATCAAAATTGGTAATTTTGGTGACTTTCATTATCAAAAATTACCAGATAAACGACACGTCAATATTTCAACAAAAAAAATGGATATAACACGAGGTCATCGTGCAGTAAGATTCAAATTGTCCAAAGCGATCAGTCGTATTTTGACCAGTAATTTGGATATTGACAAAACTTTTAGCGAGACGCAAACTAAGGAGAATTGAGCGTTCAATGAGAAAAACAGTAATCGAAAAAATCAAAAAGAGTCTTATAAATCAAAAAAATCTTTTACTTTCTAAACCGCATCGGGATAATGAAATTGATGTGGATGGAGATGAAACTGATGAAATTCAAGGAAATATATTAGTTGCTTTGATAAGTCAATTGAATTATAGAGATACAGAAAAAATGAAAAAAATAGAAAACGCTCTAACTAAAATTCAGAATAATACTTTTGGATTTTGTGAAGAGTGTTCGGATCAAATCAATGAAAAAAGATTAGAAACTAATCCATATTTTACTTTATGTATTTCATGTGCAGAAGAACAAGAAATGATTGCAAAGAGAGGAGCGCGATAATTATTTGAATACTATAACCGCTGAACAGACTGAAATGGGTGTGGTACCTATCGATATTTTCGCCAAGCTAGCAAACGATCGAATTCTTTTCATCAATGGTCGTATTGATGATCAGATGGCGACAGATACGATTGCAACTCTTTTATTACGAGATTTTGAGGATACTACTCAAAAAATTTCTCTTTTTATCAATTCAGATGGAGGAGATATTCGGAATACATTTATGATTTATGATATGATGCAATTAGTTCGTTCTCAAATTGAAACCTATTGTGTCGGAATGGCGCAAAATGAAGCAGTGTTGCTTTTAGCGGCCGGGACACCAGGCCTTAGGCACGCAACCGCGAATGCGGTGATTAGTCCTTCGCAACTTACTCATGAAGGTGGATTTTATTCTACCGTTGGTAATGCTAAAACTGAAATGAAAAGATTTCAAGCTGATAATAAAGATTTCATGGAATTATTGGCTAAACATAGTAAAAATTCAATTACAAAAGTAATGGCGGAATTTGAGCATAAAGTTTTTTATACACCAAAGAAGGCTCAAAGTTTTGGGCTTATTGATCGTGTAATTTTAGGAAAGAGATCATAAATGAATAAAGCCGTACCATTACCGCCCCTACCTCTTCTTCCACCAGGATTAGAAAAATTATTCAATTTACATCCTTCCAAATATTTTGAGTCTTACATCAAATTAGCAGAAGATCGAATCATCTTTCTCAATGAAGATTTTACTACTGAGGTCTCATCCGCTCTTTCCGCATGGCTACTTTATTATGATCATTTAGATCCAAAAGAAGATATTACTATTTTCATCAATTCGGTCGGAGGCGATGTCGCTGCGTTGACCCATATTTATGACGTGATGCAGATGATTTCTGCACCAGTCAAAACCATTTGTCTTGGAAAATGTTATTCGGCTGGTGCCGTGCTTTTAGCTACTGGTGCTAAAGGAAAGAGATTTATTTTCAAGCATGCCGAAGTTATGATTCATGGCATTCAATGTATTTTCCCAATGGTAGGAGATACTCAAGTAGATTCAGAAAATTACTTAGATTTCATAAAGCAACATAATGATATGTTTATTCGTTTATTATCTAAACATACCGGACAAACTTTGGAGAAGCTAAAAGAAGATTGTAAGACGGATATGTTTTTTACCGCCGAGCAGGCGGTAAAATATAACCTAGCTGATTCTATTGTCGAAGAAATTGTCTAAGGTCAATAACTTCGCATTTGTATTGATGGAAATCATAGCTAGAAAACGAAGCGCTGATCCCGTTCAGGAGCAGCTTCGAGAAGCGAAAGACCGATGGAATTTAGCAGCCAAAGAGTTGATTTCCCGACTAATTGCATTCAAGCGCGGCATGAACGGACGTGGAGATGCTAGGTATGGCCTTCCAATTTCCAAAATTCACGAACCGTTGCCAGCTGAGATTGGAACATTTTTGTCGGAACTTTCCAGTAATTTTCAGCAACTTGCCGAAGAGGCTAATCGTATTGTTCAACAACAAGCATATTATGCAGAACATCGTCGCAAACCAGCCAAAGGACCTTTGGCTGAGACGCCTAAGGCAGCGTCAAAAATAGCCACGGCTTCTATAAAACAAGAATCTTTTCTTCTAATTGGGAAAGAAAAAATTCCTACGCTTTTAGCTATCACCGCCCAGGAACAAGAGCAAGGTCTGATGGGTGTGGCTTGGCCACCACCCGTAATGTCTTTCGTATATGATCAGCCTCGTTTGCAAAAATATTGGATGAAAAATACTATAAGTCCGTTAGACATTGTTTTTTGTTTAGCTGGTCGAATTACTTCGATTCAGAAGGGCGAGCCATATTCTACCAAATTGATCGGCGATCATGTTCCTTCTGATTTAGTAATTGAATTTCCTTACGGCACTTGCAAGGCCAAAAACATTACAATCGGCGATCGAATCAAATTGATTACCGCCTAATTTAGAGTCATTGACTCTCTTATTATTTTTGATTATGATACTATCTACGAAATGATTGAAATCCAAAAGTTTAACAATATCTTATCTTCGTTCAAGATTCCTGCATATTGCGTTGATTATAGTGAATATAAAAACGCTCAATTTTATGATGTAGAATTGAAGTCCGGCGGGCGCATAAAACAATTAGAGAAATTTTCCGCCGAAATAGCTTTATTGTTGAGAGCATCTAGCCAACCAACAATTTATCCTCTTCCGGATAAGGGGCAGATCCGTGTAGAATTTGTCGCTCCTCGTACCGATATGTTGCGTTTATCTTCGATGTGGCATCTTCCTACAATCGATGGAACATTATCTTGTTTGATCGGAGAAACTCTAATTGGAGATCCAATGTGGCTAGATCTTGCAGCATCGCCGCATTTGCTTGTAGCGGGTTGTACTGGTTCAGGTAAAAGTAGTTTATTACATACGATTATTGGTAATTTACTACATCGCTATCAACAATCCCATCTATATATTTTGGACCCTAAAAATACCGAATATTATCAATATAGCCAGTATCCCAATGTGGTAGTCCAAACCGGCTATCAAGACTCACTAAAAACTTTACAATTAGTTTCAGAACATATGGAAGAACGATTCATGCAGATGCGTATGTATGGATCTACAATAAAAGATTTTCCACCAATGGTGCTAGTGATCGATGAATTTGCCGATCTAATCTTACAAGATTCCGATCATCAATTTTTACACGCAATGTGTCGTTTGGCTCAAAAATGTCGAGCTGCCGGAATCTACCTAATTTTGGCCACTCAACGACCATCAGTTGATATTGTCAATGGTAGTATCAAAGCAAATTTTCCCACTCGCATTAGTTGTAAAGTGGCAACATCAATTGATTCTAAAGTCATTTTAGATACGACGGGTGCCCAAAATTTGTTAGGAGCGGGCGATGCTCTTATCAAAAGTCAAATGTATGATCTAGAAAGATTTCAAGTAGCTTATACTACGGCAGACGAAATTTGTGCTAATGTCCAATATCAATGGAGTGCTGAGTCAGAAGAGTTTTGATTTGTATTTCAATAGGAATAAATCTATCCGCCAATTCCTCATAAAGTTGCCACTTGCGATCTATCAATCGATAGCAAGAATAATAAGAGAGTTGGGCAAGAGTTCGGTAATAATCAGAAGAAGCATTATGTAAATGTTGTGGTACAACAGTTTGGCAAAACATAATCCAATCTGCTACTTGTTGATAAGTAGCGAAATTTTGATTTTCTTTTGCTGATATAAATTGTAGCGTGATACTTTCCTTAGAAAGATCAAAATCAGAAATTCGGTATTGAGAATATAAACCAATCAAATAAGCACGTGTAGATTGTTGGCATTGTAGGCCTTGCAATACTTTCTCGAAAAACTCAGAGAGTTTAGAGTAAGTTTCCATTGTATAATGCAGAAAGAGTATTAGAATGAATAAAACATTAGTGATTGTAGAAAGTCCTAAAAAAGCCAAGACTATTGGTAAATTTCTCAATGAGAATTATATTGTCAAAGCGTGTCAAGGACATATCACTGATCTTGCTAAGGGCGGTAAACATGGACTTGGCGTAGATGTCAAGAATAATTTTCGCCCCAAATATGTTTTGCAAGATGACAAAGTAGTAATTTTAGCTGGTCTTATGGAAACGGCCACGCAATGCGATCAAATTCTTTTAGCCTCAGACGAGGACAGAGAAGGCGAGAGCATCTCTTGGCATTTGCAAGATCGGCTCAAAGATTTGGGCAAACCCATTCAACGAATAGTTTTCAATGAAATCACTAAAAAGGCCGTTCAACAGGCCATCAAAAAGACTCGTGGTGTGGATGTCAATTTATTTCACTCTCAGGAAGCCCGTCGTATACTAGATCGTCTTGTAGGGTTTACCGCTTCACCATTTTTATGTAATGCTTATAACCAAACCCTTTCGGCCGGTCGTGTCCAATCGGTCGTTGTACGAATGGTCATTGATCGGGAAAGAGAAATAGAACAATTCAAGCCAGAAGAATTTTGGACACTGACTACCAATCTTACTAAGGACAAGGTAATTCAGAAGACCAATTTCTTGGCCAAATATTGTTCAAGTAGAATTACCAATAAGCTCGATGCGATGAAAATCAAATACGAATTGGAAGGAAAAGAATACATAGTTTCCGAAGTAGAAGCTAAGGAAGAATTGAAATCCGCACCTCCGCCGATGATTACTTCCACTCTACAACGAGTAATGTCTAAAACTTTTGGCATTTCAGCCGGACAAACAATGCATGCAGCTCAAAGTTTATATGAGAGTGGGTATTGTACTTACATTAGAACGGATTCAACGCGCATCGCGCCAGAAGCTATTGATGAGGCGAGGAATTGGCTCAAAACTAATAATTTATCAATGCCTTCCAAAGCTAATACGTTCAAGAATAAAAATTCAGCCCAAGACGCCCATGAGTGCATTCGTCCAACTGATCTTTCACTACATCCGGATGATAATGTGGAAATGGTCGATCCCATCGAACAAAAGGTGTATGCAGTTATTTGGAAGCATTTTATTGCCAGCCAAATGATCCCAGCCGCATTTGATACGATGAAAATTCTAGCTCAAGTAGAGGGGAAGCCGGAATTACAAGTCAAAGCTACTGGCAAAGCTCTAAAATCTAAGGGATTTTTGGAAGTATTGAATTTCGTTCAGGCAGAAACTGGTGAATTGAATTTACCTCAACTCTCGGTCGGAGAGCGGCTATATCTTTTTGGCAAGAAGCCGGTGCAAGCAGAACAAAAATTTACTCAGCCCCCGCCTCGCTACTCCGAAGAGAAATTGATCAAGGAATTGGATAATAAGAATATTGGGCGTCCCAGCACCTATGCGGAATTGTTGAGTAAAATTACCGCCCGTAATTATGTAGAAAAACAGGGTAGTGTATTTCATGCTACTGAATTAGGTAAGAAAATTACTGATACTCTCATTCAATTTTTTGACTTTTTGCGGTTTGATTATACCGCCGAATTAGAAAACAAATTGGATCAAATCGCAGAAGGGAAACAAGATCATATCCAAATGCTAAGAGAATTTTTCGTCCCGTTCAAGGAGCAGCTGAATAAAGCTTATGTTTCTTTTGGAGCGCAAATTTGCGAGCAGTGTAATAGTCCAATGGTAGTCAAAACTATTCGAGATGGTGGTGGGAAATTCCTCGGCTGCACTGGGTTTCCATCGTGCCGTAATATCAAAACAATAACAGAACGGGCTTTCTGAAAATCTTTGGAAGAGACGGATATATCATTGGTCGATGGGAGAGTTTCTCCCAAACGAGGATAGATATTTTTTATGACACGCGATAATCAAACTGAAACAAAACAATTTGCTAAGCTCGGTCTGAATGGAGGTGAAAATACAAATGAGCATGTGCCAGTTCAAGCTGAACATTTACAAGTCATCGTACGCGGTGATAATTTCGATCGTGCCCTAAAAGCCTTTCGAGCTATTGTACAAAAAGAGAGAGTCCTTTCTACATATAAGGAACGACAATCTTATGAAAAGCCTTCCGTCAAGAGACGTCGTAAGCAGGCAGAATCACGTCGCAAGGCTTTCGAAGCAGAAAATAAAGAAGCTCGTATGAAGAAATATCGCAAGCAAAGAGAAACCAATGACTGATACAAAACCAAAGTATTTTACTAATCCGCTACGCAAAGTTCCAGAAAAGCCATATACACCATACATTCCGCATTATCAAACGCAAGGCATTCATCCTGCAGAAGTAGGTGGAGCGCAGGTTAGTGATAAGAGCAACCCTACTCCTAATCGAGTCAATATTATTGCTGCGATTCCGGGCCCGCAACGCACTACTCCTACTATTGTTCCAAGGAATGTGCCATATGCCAATCTTCCCCCGACGTCCGGGTTTATTCCTCTCCCTAATAATGGGAATAACATTGAACAATCTTGGAATGGTGAAGTTTTAGAAGAAGAGGATGTTGTTCAATTATCGGATATTGCTGAAGTGATTGATAATAATGAATTTGTGGATATTCAATCATTACAGATGTCAACCAAACTCGATAATCAATTAGTTGATGATCTGCAATCAGAAACTAAATCGGATGAGATCGCTATCTCTATAGGAGAATTTGTACTATTAGTTGATGGCGATGTTGTGGTTGTTGGCTCTCAAGAAGAGGTGCAAGAAGCAGTGCAAGCAATTTTGTTCGGTGAGTTTTCCGGCATAGAACAGAAAAGTATGGATGATTTGATCGTTCTACGACGATTGGAAGTAAAAGCCGGAGTTTTCATTAGTAGTTAGGATATTCTATGACAGAGCCGAAAAAAGCGACTGAAGTTTTATTAGAGTTGGAATCCAAAGTAGATGCTCTTCTTGGGATTGTTCGTGCTCAAAATCTAAACATCAATGTATTGTCCAATAAACTTAGTCAGCTTTTGGATACTCTAAATACTCTTCCATCCAAACAAGAAGTTTCTATCCCTAGACCAACAGTTGAGGCAAGTGGATATCCTATGGGTACCAATGGTAAAACTACTATCAATGTTTTACCATCTCAAATCTATAATCCTCATAATCTGGCGCTACCTCCTGATTTGACTATGCCAGAAACCAATTTGACGTTAGAAACAAATCCAAAAGGTTTTACACGAAATTCTCGTCCTGAAACTTTCAGTCCTGAACATCGATTCCCAGAACGACAGAAGTCGAAAGTTGAAGAAGCGGTAGTTCAATTACCTGCTATGCCATCTCCTAATGTTTCAGTCAAGTTCAAGCCTCCGACCGAAACGCTTCCATCTCCTGAATTAACTAATAGTAAAATACCAGTTATACAAAGAATCGTCGATAAGAATAACAAGGCAGTATTTTTGGCAGATATCGAAGTGTATAATGAAATGAATCTTTTAGAGTCTAAGACTAGAACAGGTGCGTCCGGTAAATGGCAAGCATCCCTCAAGCCTGGTAAGTATCAAATTTTGGTCAAGAAAAGCCAAAACTCATTGAAAGAAAAATTAGAAATCAAGCAAGAAATTACGGTGGACGGTCGTTCCGTTCCGCAAGAAATCGAAACATTGATCGTCAAGTAAGACGATCTTATTTAGTATTGGTGATTATTATGAAAGACAAAATGCAGGTAGTTGTGTGTGATCCGCCATATGAATTTTCTGATAAATTACAAAACTCGGATGTCCCCAGAGGCGCTGAGGCCAACTACCCCACTCTTACCATTGAAGAATTGGCTAAACTTCCTATTGCGGATATTGCTGATCCAGCAGGTAGTTTATTAGCTCTTTGGGTACCGTCATCTATGATTGCTGACGGGATTCGATTGATGACTGCTTGGGGTTTTGAGCAAAAACAAATTTGGGTATGGGCTAAAACCAAAATCGATCCTTTCGAGGATTTGCGTAAGACATTACAGGTCGCTAAAAAGAAGCCGGAAAAAATTGATGAAGCATTACAATTTGTCGATAGATTTGATTTCAATTCTAAGGAGGATAGCATTCTATCTTTTGGTATGGGTAGGCTCGGAAGGAATGCGCATGAAATTGTTTTGATAGGTGTGCGGGGGAAAATTTACGACAAATTGGAAGATAAGTCTCAACGCACCGTTTTCTTCGCTCCCAATTTGAAACACTCTCAAAAGCCGGAAGTATTGCAGGATAAATTGGAAGCGATGTTTCCTACAACTGCAGGCAAGCGTATGGAAATTTTTGCCCGTCGAGAACGTGCGGGTTGGAATTGTTTTGGCAACGAAATTGATGGTAAAGATATTCGAGACGCCCTAAATTCGTTTGTCAAATAACTCAATAATCACTATTCTTGGTTCTTCTTCCTCTTTCTTGGGCCTTTCTTGCGGAAGAGGCTGATCCAATTCAATTGGTAGTTGAATTGGTTGTTTTCGCTTTTCTTTCTTCTGCTTCTCATAGAAGAATTGTGGAAGCATCATTTTTTAATATCGTATTTATTGATATCGCTCAATAAATCATCAACCTCATCTTCAATCCCACCAAGAGAGCCGCTCATCAATAATTTTTTCCACCACCCTATTTCGATCGATCCGTGCTGAATAGAATATTTGATCTTATTTAGTTGAGAAATTATTTTATTTACCCTATCTAGGACAGCCAAATTACCTTTTGGTAATGGGGCGTATTGGATACGCTGTTTTCCCTTTTCAGCCTCTTGGCTAAATAGATCGGCTAACTTGATGAGTTCTTCTGGCGACATACCAATATGTAAGAATATTAGATGAAATGCTTTGCTCTAATTGTTCCAAATTGGCCATGACTCCCATTAACAAATCATGTCTCAGATGCCAGGGGGCGGTGCTTTGGGCCTTGTCAATTATTTGCGATGCCTGTTCCTCTACCAATCAGTTATGCAGCGCCTGCCTAAAGAAAATCAATCCGGCCGGTGCTTCAATTTTTTCTAATAGAAAATTTGGTTGCAGTTCTTGTGGCCGATGATTAGGCTGTAGACTGTCCCGATATAGTGAGGGCAGGAGTATTACATCAATGATTATCACCAATAATGAAGAATTACTGCGCGTCAAGTGCGAAGAAGTTTTGCCAGATGAAATCGACACCATTCGGATGGTGTTAGAGGCCGAGTTAGACAACTCTAATAGATTAGGTAGGTTTGGAATTGGTTTGGCCGCGCCGCAAGTGGGCATCCCTAAAAAGATGGCCATTGTTAGATTAGGTCATAAAGGCTACCCCGATCTGAATTTAGATTTAGTCAATGCTAAAATTGAGCACGGCTACGATCAGGTAATGGTGCAGGGAGAGGGTTGCTTGAGCTTCCCCTCAAGGGCAGAGAACACGCTTCGGTATCAAGAAGTACATGTATCCGATAATCTTATGGCTCCTACCAATTTTGTTGCTACCGGATTGTTGGCTGTTTGCATCCAACACGAATTAGATCACCTCAATCAAGTGTTGATGTTCGATAGAGCGGCTCCAGTTATTCGTAAAGCAGAGAAGATAGAAGTGAAATTAGGGCCAAATGATCCTTGCTATTGTGGAAAAATAAATCCAATAACTGGCAATAGAACAAAATACAAGAAATGTTGTGGCAGGTAAATGATTGATTTTTATTACCGATTCATCAGAAGTTCAATTGACTGAGATCAATGCGTTGTATTTTTATACAGCGGAGGTAATATTTCATACTAAATTCATAAGTTCTTTAGCGATAATTGAAAAAACATATCCAACAATTAGTTTTTTTGCTTTAGATTTATCTAATTTTCCAACTCTAATCAAAAAATATAAAATAGATTCTTTACCAACAATTTTATTATTTAATCGAAAAGGTAAAAAATTGAAACAAATAATTGGTACTCATTCTACAAATGAGATCAAAGATGTTTTTGAGAAGATATATAACAAAACAAATAAGGTAATACAATGACAGATCAAGAAAAAACACTCACAAAATCAGAATCAATTTGGGAATCAATCAAAAATGTTGATTTAGGTTTATTTGCTCTTCCCGATCAATTAGTTTCTAAATTCTTTTCCCCTCTACAAGTAGAGACGGATCGTTTGTATCTTGTTTGTAATACAGGATCCGCTTTGCCGCTATTAGAAGAAATTATGAGAGATAAGCTCAGTTTTGAGACTGAAGGCAAATATATTATTGTTTCAGAGAAAAGTAAGGCCATAAATGGACGATAATAAAAAAAGCCCTAAGAAGGGACTAAAAATCAATAACGACGCATCGATTGCTAATGCTTTGCCCACCACTCCTTCCAAAAAGGAATTTGAGGCAGAAGCTAAAAAAGTCAATGAAACGCTCAATTCTTACAATGACCGCGCGCTCAAATTGGCTACTGATTTCCGTCGTATTATGAATGATGCTACTTTGCCGCAAAACAGAAATGTTTTGTCCAGGGAATTAGAACGAGAAATTATTACCAATCTAATGCAGTTGGCTATTGACATCAATACCGATGAATATGAAAAAGATGGTATGGGTTCAATTGGGATTGAGGCGTTAGTAATGAATCAATTATTAACTCTTCGAGATAGAAATAATTTTTTAGAATATACATTAGAACAATTGACTAGAAAAATGAAAGAAATGGAAACGGAATTGTTGGCAATGAAAAAATCAGTTTCAACGATTGACGCCAATAAATTAGATGTATAGGCTTGGTGATGTTAACTAAAGAACGCCTTTTAGCCCTAATCACTGAAGAAAAAGAAAAATTTAGTAATTATTCACAATTATGTTCGCATTATCAGATACAACCGGATATGGTAGCTACGGCTCGACACGAAACCAAAATTCAGATTCTGAGGCAACTATTACAAGAAAACAGCACTATAAAGAGCTAATTTGTAAAGCAAATTCAGTTCCTATTACCGTTCTTTTCAAGTATTACAGACTTCATTTAGATCAATATAATCGTAAAATTACTTGTCCCCTCTCAAAGCATAAGGGAGGAAAAGAGAGTACACCTTCGTTTTGGTATTATCCCGAAACTAATAGTTTTTGGTGTTTTGGTTGTAAGACGGGTCGTAGCCCAATTGATTTGGTAATTAATTTGGAAGATATTCCAGTTGCCAAAGCTGCCTATAAGATTCTCGATTTGATCTCCGAAGGAGATGATCTTTTTGAGAGTATTGTACAAATTAGTCAAAATGAAAGGCTACAATTACTGGTGAATTTTTCTTCTACTATTCGTAATCTGATTCAGATAAACAAAAATGATGCAGACGTCATTTCTCGAATTGAAAAACTAACACAAGTGTTTGATCAGATGAATACGAAACATCGTTTGGATAATGAAGCTCTAAAAAGTCTGATAGAAAGGCTGCAAGAACAACTTGTCTAAAATCATAATTCTTGGTGATCCGCATATTGGTAAATCGTCAGTATTATCTCGTGCCACTATTGGTTCGGCTCTCAATAGTCGTGTAATTGATCAATCTAATTTATTGGATTATACCTTAGAGCAGGCCATTGAACATCAGGCCTCACACGTTATTATTACCGGAGATATTTTCGAGGATCCCAAACCACATCCTTCCTTACTTGCCTTATTTATTGGATGGGTAAAGAAATGTCAAGCCAATGGAATCCAATTACATATCATAGTTGGTAATCACGATCTGCTTCGCAGTGGAAATTTCTATACATCGCCGCTGGATGTACTGACTGAGTGCGAAATGGAAGATATCAATGTCTATAATTCGATCGATACAATTTTCATCGACAGTCTTGCTTTTACTCTAATTCCGTTCAGAGATCGTAAGTCTTTCAATGTAGATTCTAATGCTGCGGCTATTGCTCTTCTTCAAGATAATTTGGTTTATGAATTATCATTGATCCCAATGCCTTTCACTAAAATTGTAGTGGGACATTTAGCCATCGAGGGATCTATTCCGGTCGGTGATGAAATCGATGATTTGTCCAATGAACTTTTTTGCCCAGTAGAGATGTTTACTGGATATGATTATGTTTGGATGGGCCACGTGCATAAACCGCAAGTGATGTCTCGCAAACCTTATGTAGCTCATATCGGCAGTATGGATATTTCTAATTTTGGGGAGACAGACCAAAAGAAAATATTGGTACTGATCGATTCATCCAATCCCAAATTTTTTCAAGAAATTCTAATCCCTACCCGCTCCCTAAGAAAGATCAATATTTTAATTCCGGAGAATACTAAAGATACTACTCAATTCGTAAAAGAAGAAATTGAAAAACATACCGATCTAGATAAGGCTATTGTCAAAGTTGAAATTCAGTTAGTCTCAATAGATTTGTTGGATGTAGATCGTTCTCTAATAGAGAAACTTCTCTACCAAAAAGGAGTTTTTAGCGTTGCTGGTATTTCACAGTCTAAAAAGATTGCTCTAATCAAACAATCAGAAAGCCAAAAAATTATCAACGTTAGTATGGACGTTTCGTCAAGCATCAAAATGTATTCCGATGCCTTTGTAGATAAGGACAAACAAGATAATTTTATTTCACTTTCTAGGGAAATATATCAAGAATTTTTGACCGGAAAAGAATGAAGCCGTTATATCTTTACATTGAAAATTTTATGTGTTTTGTCCAAACAGAATTGGATTTATCATCTATTGGGTTAGCACTCATAATGGGAAGCATCGATGGCAATGAATTAGATTCCAACGGAGCGGGTAAGAGTACAATATTTAGGGCTATTGAATATGTACTTTTTAATGAGGTGCGTGATGCCAATTTGGAAGAAGTAATCCGAGATGGTACCGAAAAATGTTTAGTGATTTTTGACTTTTTTATTGATGGGAAAACATATAGAGTTTCCCGCTCTCGTACTAAAAAAGGCACTCCCGATTTCTCTCTTTTTGAGAGAACCGCTTATCAAAATGAAAAATATAATCCTCATTCAGCTTCTTTGCCAAAAGAAGTAGAGAAATTATTTTGGGAAAACATATCTAGTCGTCGTGCGCAAGACACCGAAGAAGATCTATTCAAAATTACCAAAATCACCTATCGAGCATTCAATAATACTCAACATTTTTCAGAAGACGAAAGGGGCGGACTTCCCGCCTTGCCTCCTGAAAAAAGAAAGCAAGTATTGAAGGAAAGTTTACAACTACTTTTGTATGCTAAATTAGAAAAAATAGCTAACAAAAAATCAGCCGCTTTACTAAAAGAATTAGAGCAACAAAAATTGATCCTAACCAATTTAGGAGACCCATCTAATGATTTGACTGCCTTGCAAGAGCAAGAGGTCGAATTGGAAAAATTATTGGTCTCAAAAAATTCTGAAATAAATAATCAACAAGAAAAGGCAGACGCTTTACAACAAGAACAAGTAGAAGCGTCTAAACAATATAATATTGTAGAACTAAAATTACAATCTTTGCTCAAATCTAAATCAAGTCTATTGAAAGAAATTACCGATTTGGATGGTCAAAAGACAATTACTTCCTCTAAACGGAAGCGGCTCTTGGAAGACGCTAAGTACCTTACCGACCAATTGAATAAACTTAAAAAACCAATTATTGATTTGTCTATGCCTAATAAGGATGAATTAGAAAAGCATCTTTCTAATTTGATTGAAAAATCATCTCAATTACAAGCAGAACGAAAGAATAAAATCCAAATTTTGGAAGAACTGAAAGTTCCAATGCCTAACGACGCCGTTTGCAAGCATTGCAGACAACCGCTTACCGAGGAACACCGGAAAGTTTGCCAAGCCGTAATCGATCGGCAAATCGCTGACATCACTGAACAAATTCTTTCTCTTTCGCAAGAAGTAAAAACTACTGAAACTGGACGCACGGGTATCAATGAAAATTTGCTTCGGATCAAAAAAATCGAACAGGATTCTCTTAGATATCAGCAAGACAAATCTACAAAAGAGCAGGAACTGACTGCTAAAAAGTCTTTATTTGAAGAATATTCCTTATTACTTAATGTTCATTTAGAAAGTATTGAGAAGAAAAATGCAGAACTTGCTTCCATTGAAGAATTATTACAGCAAGCCAATTCTCATCAATTAGATGAATTGAAAGCAAAAATCGCTTCCATACAAGCATTATTTGATACCGCTAAGAGGAAGCTCCTTGCTTATAGGCAAGAATTACAAATCATAACCAATAAAATGGCGGTTGTCAAAAATCAATTAGAAAATAAGAAAAAAGATTTATCTCTCAAGGGAGAGTTAGAAAATAAGATTACCGAATTAGAATCTCAGTATGCTACCTATCCATTAGTTTCTCAGGCTTTTAGCTCTAAAGGTATCCCTAATCTTATTATCCAAAATATCTTGGATGATTTGCAATTGGAGTCTAATAATCTTTTGGGACAATTGAAGCCGGGCCTCCAATTGAAATTTGAGATCGAAAAAACCCGTAGCGACGGGGAACAAGATGAAACCTTAGATATCAAATATTATCTGAATGGCAAAGAGAGGTCTTACGGCTTGTTATCTAGTGCTATGAAAATAATGGTGATGTTTAGTCTAAAAATGGGGCTATCATTTCTACTTTCTAAAATGATGGGCACTAATATCAAATTACTTTTATTGGACGAGGTAGATCGCCCCCTTGCTCCGGCTAAGGTGGATACTTATGCTGAAATCATCCGTTTCTTCGCCAAGGATTATACTATTCTTGTTATTACCCACAATGATAGATTGAAGGATCGTTTTGGAACTGGCATCTTAGTTCAACAAGATGCGAATATGATTTCTACTGCTAAGATAGTTTCTCTATGAGGCTCATATGGATTTGAATAGAAAAGATTTGAAAAAAGTCGCTCTTTCGGGGCGGGCGAACGTAGGTAAAAATACTGCCGCTAATTTACTTGCCGAACATCTTTGTTCAGGAAAAGATGAGCCATACGATATGCTTGCCTTCGCCGATCCGATAAAGAGAATGGTGGAAGAATTATTTCCATGGGCAGAAAAAAAATGTCTCTATGGCCCTTCTAAATTGCGAAATAATATCATTCCCCGCGCCATCAATAAACAAGGCGCACCACTGACTTATCGTCAGGCGCTCATTGATATCGGTACTTTAGGACGATCCTATAAGTCAGATATTTGGATTGATAATATGGATAATAGAATCAAAAATCTTTCGGAAGATCGATCTATTATCTTACAGGATTTTAGTGGTTGTGGATACAGACCTATCAAGGCACTTGTCATTACTGATCTTCGTTTCGTCAATGAAATGGAATATCTCAAATCCAAAGGTTTCTTTATTATCAGACTTCTTCGTGATACTGATCAGGTTATCAATCACGGTACCGAAACTGAACAAGAAAAAATCAGAGATGATGAATTTGATCTTGTTATAGACAATAACAGCACCTTAGAAAATCTCACGAAACAAATAGATCAAATTCGGCTATAATTTGGCATCTTAGTATGTCAAACGACCTCCTAAAGGTTGATTTAGTTGAAACTTTCCAAAAAAATGGGGAGATGGTATTTTACCATCTATTATTGAGCGCTGGTGTCAAACAGTTAGTAAAAATCAATCTCGGAAATGGTGGTAAATCTGATCGCCCCGACATTCAATACCTCGATCTTTCGGAACGATTACTGATTCTTTACCGTCAAGAAGGTCAGGATGTACATTTAGCCTTATCAAAAGTTTTTCGTCGTGCAGCTCATAAATTGTATCGTTTAGCGCACAAAAAAGGTTTGACTCGAAAAAGTAGTCGATTTCTACAGTTGGTAATGTAATGACCGTTTTAAGTATTTGCATTATCGCTTCTAAGGAAGAAGTGGTTTCAGGGATTCCGCGGTTTATCACTCTGACTACAAATATTCCGAGCACCGTATTCTATACACTCGACGGAAGCACTCCCACTCTTTTTTCCCCTATTTATACGGGGCCTATCCAACTGCCTCTCGGAGCTTTATCAATTGCTTTCAATGTCTTTGCTACCGACGGAACGCAAACCTCTCCCGTTATCACAACTATTTACGAAACTGACGAAGTAGATGGTAATGTTCGTCTTCCGCACGCAGGTACCAATGCCGAGGCAGACGGTACGCAAGGACTAATCGATCCATATCCTTTTGGTGATCCTGAGGCTATGCTTCACCCCCCACAAAAATTCAAGAATCCCGGCGACGCAGGTTTCAATGTCAATGACCCGGCTCATAAGATTCATTATACCGCCTTTGATGCTAATGGCAACTCCATCCCACAATCAAATTATCCTTTTATCGGTATTCCGGCCAAAAGATTTCCAATCCAACTTTCGGATCAAGACGCAGAAGGTATGATGGGCCGAGGCATCGGAACGCTGCCGCAATACACTCCGCTGACCCCACCAGCCCCACCAGAGACTTCCAGCACGGACGACGCGCTCTTTGACCCAAGAGCGATGGTAGTATATCAGGATTTTACTCAGCCCCCGGATCCATCCTTGCCAGTGACGGTCAATCGAATGTCTTTCTTTTTAGAAGATGAACAAAAAACTCGGCAGGGAAGTTTGTATTATAGTACAAATCAAGATGGGGTTCCACCTCCTTCGGGCACTTTTTTACGACAGCATTTTAATCCAACGGATGGGACGACGACATATTATTATATAGATACGTGGACAAATAAATGGATAATAAGTAAGACTAAGGTTCCTCTTGGAAGTATCCCCAATCTTTGGGCAGAAACTAAAATGGGTAATGGAAGAAGTTCCGGTTCAGCGAAGGTGATGCAATGGATTCCGTTCAAGGGAAATACATTTCTATAATACTTTTATTTGTAAAATAGGTAGAAACAAATATACCGTAATTTACGAGTACCAGCGTATGAACGTCTTAGTGCCCGACATTGAACCATACAGGTGCAACAATCGTATCCTTAGTTTTCCTTACCCCTTGCCACTCAAAAGTATGGGATATATCATACATCGATGCCCGACGAAAATATACGCTTGTCCGTATCCAAATACAAAACTTTTAGCGACTGCAAGAAAAAGTTTCATTTTGCTTACATCCTGAAGCTTCCCAGAAAAGAAGCTACGTATCATATCGTTGGCAAATTCGTCCATAAAGTTTTAGAGGATTTTCACCAACATTATTTGGGTGGGATCAATTCATCCGATCCATTTCATAAAATAATGGGGCAATCTTTCAAGACTGCCCTAAGCATTTACAAACCCAAAATGACTCAAGAAATGGTTGATGAATGTTGGGAAATGATCAATGGTTATCTCAAATTGGTAAGTGAAAAAGGCCTATCAAATATTTTGGCAGTAGAAAAGGAATTTGAGTTTCCCTTAACTGATAAGGTCGGTTTGATTGGAATGATTGATAGAGTACAAATTGATTCGGATGGTGTTTTACATCTTGCGGACTATAAGAGTACAAAAAATAAAAAGTATCTCAAAAATGATTGGCTTCAATTATTGACATATGCTTATGTCATTTTGCAGGATAATCCTGACTTAGAAAAGATTAGAGTTTCTTATATTCTCTTACGTCATAATTTTGAGTATATTACTACTGAGTTTGATGTTGCTCAAATTAAAGCGGTAAAGGAGCAATATATTCAATATGCTCAGGATATATTGGGTGAGAAGGAATTTCCCGCCAATCCTACCGCATTATGTAATTTTTGTGATTTTCAATCCCAATGTGTCGAGGGTAGAACAAAGGGTTTCGGAAAAGGTATTTACGGAGAAATAGACTGGTAAAGGAAAATAATTATGCAAATTGCGCTAAAAGAATTAGAATATTGTAAGTATGCCGTACATTGTGAATGTGATAAGACGTTAATTGAGGACAAGAGATTGGAAGTGCTTTCACAATTTAAGAGGGCGCCCGTACCAGGAAACCGTCCTGGTAAGGCATCTCTCAATGCAATCAAGATGTACTACAAACGTGAAATTGATGATGGTGTAAAACGCGCTCTCGCGGACGAGGCGTATCGTAATACTCTTTTCGAGAAAAATCTCAAACCCTTTGGTCAGCCGGAATTCTCTTCTACGTTACTTACTAATGGTAAGTTTGAATGCGATTTTTCAATTTCAACGCGTCCAGTAATTGAATTACAACAATATAAAGAGATGGATTTACCTAAGCCTAAGTTGGAAACCACGGTTGAAATTACCGCAGAACAACAGATGCAACAATTAAGAATTAGACTTGCCGAAAGCGTTCTATTTACCGAAACTGATTTTGTCCAATCAGGCGATCATATTATTGTTGATTATGAGGCTTTTGATGGGGATGAAAAGTTATCCAATCTTTGCGTCAAAGATGAACTTTTAGTTGTTGGGAAAAGTGAGGTGCCAGGATTAGATGATGCTATTTTGGGAATGCGATTGGGTGAAACTCGTGAAATCGTTCTCCAAATGCCGGGCTCAGCTCTTCCTTCTCTCGCTAATAAAACGTTGAAGTTTGTAACTACTTTCAAGGTTGGCTCAAAAGTAATGCCAATGCCACTCAATGACGAGTTGGCCAAGAAAGCAGGATTCAATTCTTTTGACGAGTTGAGAGCGGCAATTCATGGCCAAGCATCGCAAGATATAGCTAAGTTAGAAAAAAATGCACTTACACATCAATTGTTGGCTCGATTGTATGAAAGTCATAAGTTTCAAGTGCCGCAATGGTTGATTATTATGGAAGCTCAGTATTTGGCCGCATCATCTCAAATGAAATGGGATAATTTGAGCGATATTGATAGGGAAAGTTATATCAATATGGCCGAAAGACAGGTAAAAACCTCTTTTATTTTAGAGGCCGTGCGGGAAGTAGAGCCTGAAGCGGCTCTTTCAGAAGCAGATTGTATTGAAACAATTCAACAACAATTGACTTCGATGGGGCAAAATGCATCAGAAATCACGCAAAATATCAATAAACGAGGTTATTTAGAAGCATTAGTGGCGAGAATTAAAAATGAATACACAATAGATTTCTTAATGAAATCCTGCAAGATAGTTGAATAAGGAGAAAGAATTATGTCAAATACTATATTTCCTAAAAAATATACAAATGCTCTTAAAGTGGAGCCTACTTTTACAGAGGGGGCCCTTTCGATGAAAGATGATGAGCTTAAAAAGCTAATTCTTTCTTGTGAAAGTGATATCAATGAGGTGGAAAAGGCCAAAGAAAGCGATACTCAATTGGCCTCAGCAAAAGAAAACGTAAAACAATACGGAGCTTCTTACCGTGAAACGAAGACTTTACTTACGGCTAAGATCAAATATGCTTTGCACATATTAGAAGAGCGTGGAGTTTCGCTAACGCGATGATTTTATTGTGAAAATTGAAAAGTTCATTAATAAAACAAATTGTGCCGTTTGTGGCAAACTGTCCATTGCTTTCAGGTTAGGGGCACCACTGTCTAAGACTTTTTTGCCATACTTTGTGAGTAATGGTTTTCAAGAAAGTAAGCATTTCACTAATTCCGGAATTTTCTATATAGAAAACGCCGGGTTAGTAGCGACAGGGATGTTTGGCAGTAATACTTTGCAAGCAAAATGTAAGACCGATGATTGTCAAAATCACCTCAGCAAGTTCGAGGAATTACTAACGCAAATGGGATAGTGAAATGGTTCAGTCCAGCGATCGAATCGACATACAAAAGCTATCCCTCGAATTCGAGATGATCTTCGCTGCCCAGCACGAAGCCGGACATACTATTATTGGACTTCTCAATTTTATCAAAATTGATCCGGTTGAAATCTTTCGTACTGAGGAAGGACGTGGTGAAGGATTCACTCATTATGATATCGTAGGATTTACCGACGATAGAGGTTTTACCATCAAGGATAGTGATGTTATCTCTTTCTTAGTAAAAGGTGAGGTTGTCCTCAATTATGCTGGTTCAGTGGCGGAGAAAAATCTTTATCGCCATATTTGTGGTGGCGACGCATTACCAATGGTTCTAAAAGAAGGATCATTTTCAGATATGGATACTTCTACTGATTTGATCAAAGAATACAATTTAGCTCCTCCTGGACAAAAACGATATACCTATAAGCAAAAGTTATTGAAACAAACGGCCCAAACCGTGGAAACTTATTGGCAAGATATTACTTTGGTTGCTCACGCTCTTTATGACAAACATAAATTATCCTTTGATGACCTAAAAAATTTGCTTACAAGAAAATCCCCTAATAAATCATTTTGGAAAGAACGATTTCGCGTTCTTGGCAAGATATATGACCCTCAATCACATTTTAAGGATCGCGATCTAAGACACATTTTCAATTTAATCTAACCGTTGCTCCCTAGCACAAACAGACCCAAATTCACAAGTTGAATTTGCTCAGTCAAACCGACCGGCTCTATTTTGATGCTAATAGCACAAAAGGAAACTATCATGACTAATTTCGTTCATTTACACGCACACACGCATTTTTCACTTCTCGACGCCCTTGCCACCCCCAAAGAGTTATTTCAGCGAGCAAAGGAGTTAGGTCAGACAGCATTGGCCATCACTGAACATGGATCAATGGCATCCGTCTGGGACGCACTCAAAGCTTCCAAGGAATCTGGTGTCAAATTGATTGCTGGTTGCGAAATGTATTTTGTTGACGATGTATCTCAAATTGAGGATGTAAAATTTCGTCATATCATCTTACTTGCCAAAAATGCAGCTGGCTATTCTAATCTACTCACTCTAAATAAGAAGGGCTTTGATCATCGAGCCGTTTTTACCAAGCGAGTTTATCCGCTAATTGATTGGAAATTATTAGAAAAACATTCGGAAGGTTTGATTTGTCTTACTTCTTGTAGTAATGGCATCATTGCACAATTGGTGATGAACAAGAATTTTGAGCAAGCCGAAACTCAGTTGTTGAAACTGAAAAATATTTTTGGCGATGATTTGGGTTTAGAAGTGCAGGCTAATACTCTGCACCGTCCTGCCACCCCTTATAGTGAATCAATCGAACAAGTTTTTGTCAATGCTCAGCTAATCAAATTGAGTAAGAAATATAATGTTCGTGCCGTGGCCACGGCCAATGTGCATTATTGCAAAAAAGAAGAAGCGGAAACTCATGATGTTTTATTGGCGGTAGGTTCTCACCAACCGGTGTATTCTAATTTCAGATTGAAATATGAATGCCCAGAGTTTTATCTAAAAACAGGCGAGGAAGTCAAATCATTTTTTGAGCGTAATTATGGTGAGTTAGCAGAAGAATTATGTTCCAATACATTATTCTTTGCCAATCGTTGTGAGGATCCTCAATGGATAGACCCTAAGTTTTCTAATCCAACCGGAAAAGAATTGCCAATTTTCCCAGTGAAGAATGAATCCGATTATTCAGAATTTATAGAGTGGAAAAACAAGCAAACGCAAGAATTACAGGTCTTAGATGAAGATAAGACATATCTTCGATTCAAGTGTGAAAGAAGTTTTGAGGAGAGAATAGTTGGCAAGGTAGCCGAAGAAAAATTTCCTCAGTATCGTGAGCGTGTATTAGAAGAGCTAGACGTATTGGAGTTTCACGGTTTTTCTAGTTATATGCTGATTGTGGCGGATTACATCAGTTGGGCTCGGCGCAACAACATATTGGTAGGACCAGGAAGAGGTAGTGTTGGTGGCTCACTTATCGCGTATCTACTCAATATTCACCAGGCCGATCCGATCAAGTATGGTTTGATTTTTGCCAGGTTTCATAACAAGGAAAAGTCAGCCTTCCCGGACATTGACCAGGATATTGCTCCGTCAGGACGAGAAAAAATTCAAGAATATCTTCGCCAAAAATATGGCGAGGAACACGTGGCTCACGTTTCCAACGTCAATACCATCACGCCCAAGGTGTATGCTAGAGATATCGCAAGAGCTTGCGAATTTGGTGGAGATAGAGAAGAAGCAGTCCAAATTGGTAATGATATTGCGGATTCTATTCCTAAGGAAATTACTACCGTTGAGTCTGCTTTGGAAAAAGCTCCATTATTTGATGAGTATGCTAAACGATATACCGCTCTAAGACAGTATATGGCTATCAACGGTAAATATCGGGCATGGAGTACTCACGCCGGTGGCATTGTCATTTCTAAGCGACCATTGACCGGCCTTATTCCACTTCGGAAAGATAAGGATGGCACCTTAGCCTTAGAATATGATAAGGAAAAGGCAGAAGAAAATGGTTTGGTCAAAATGGATATTTTAGGTTTATCCACGCTAGATATTATGAACACTACCTTACAACTCATCAAACAATCCGGTAAGGCATTACCTCCCGAGCCGTTTGATTATGGTATGGAAGATCAAGCCACTTATGATTTGATTTCTTCCGGCGATACTTTCTGCGTATTTCAGTTAGGCACTTCCTCAGGCACGATTGATTTATGCAAAAAGATCAAGCCCAAATCCATCGAAGACATTAGCCATATCAACGCTCTGGCCCGTCCCTCAGCCAGAGAAATCAGAAGCGCTTTCGTTGCTGCCAAGGAAGGAAAGAAGGCGGTCGCTCTTTTGCATCCAAATTTGCAACGGGCTTTCGGAGGTACTTTCGGATTCGGTCTATATGAAGAATCATTAATGTATCTGGCGCAAGATGTTGCTGGATGGAGCTTGCATTCTGCTGACCGCCTCCGAAAATTGACCAAGGACAAGGGCAAAAATCCTAAGAAGGTGCAACAATGGAGAACGGAGTTCATCAATGATGCAGTAGCACAAGGAGTCAATGAAGAAATTGCTAAAAGAATTTGGGATGAAGTTGTAGATAAGTTCGGAGGTTATGGATTCAATCTTAGCCACTCCGTCCTCTATTCTATGATCAGTTTCCAAACTGCTTATCTAAAAGCCCATTATCCAATCGAATTTTTGCTGGCCAATTTGATGGCTGAAATAAATTCTAATACTCCGGATGCCAAAGGTAATATTGCCCAAATCAAGAAAGAGATTAGGAAGCATAAAGTCAAAATTATCCCCCCTAATCTTAATCAATCACAACTTAGCTATACATTGATTGAGAATAGGCTTATCACTGGTTTGGATGCTCTAAAATTTGTCGGTGAAGATGCTATTCGGGATATTATTGAGAAGCGCCCATTCAAGGATTTCTTCGATTTTATGGTAAGGATTTCTTCCAAGAATGTAAGAGCTAACGCCATTCAAGCATTAGCGGCCGCAGGATGTCTAGATGATTTTGATTTGACTCGTCGTTCTATTTTCTTCTATTGTTCTGATTATCGGAAGAAACTACAAGTATGGCTCAAAACTCATGATCCTGAAAAAGAAAAATTTATCTATCCATGGCCTAAGGAGCCTGAGTGGTCTGCTCCGGATCTATATGCTTTAGAGCAATATTATTTGGGTGATGCGTTTTGTTGTGGCTATAAGGAGGCTTATGGTGCTTTTTTCAAGGATCAACAATTATCTACCAGTATTGAACAAATACGAAAAATGCAAGATCGTAGTCGTTTCAAGTCATTCAAGGGGGTAATTCAAGATATTTTTGAGTTTAGAGTAAAAAAAGAAACTAGCAAGTATTTTGGTAAAGCAATGATCAAGGCAATTTTACAAGACGTCAAGGGAGATCAATGTGGTCTGACGATCTTTCCAGACGGATGGGAAAAGGTTCAGCAGCAAATAAAGGATTTTTACAATTCTAAATTTGAGTTTGAGGTTGGTGGGGCCGTTCATTTTGGCGGTAGCGTCAATGTGTATGAAGATGAAATTGGTTTAGTGTTGGATGGTATTTATTTGTATCAGCCACCACCCCAACGTCCGTCTGATCTAAAAGCTAAAAAAGTTAGTCTCAAAAGTGCAAAAGAAAAGATTGATGTAAAAAAGGCCTCAGCTCAAGAGCTATTCGATCAGATTGAGGATGAGTTATACGAAGAAGGATTATTAGATCTGAACGACGAAGATGATTAGACCGCGATATAATTTTGAGATCTGGGCATAGTCTGATATAAATATAGACTATGCTCAAAGCCTATAAATATCGTATCTATCCTTCCGATGCCCAAAAGCACCACTTCGTCCAGGCGATGGGATGCGTGCGCTATATTTATAATAAAGGATTGGAAATTAAGATCAAATGTTATGAGCAAACGGGGGAAACGCTTAGTTATTTTTGTTTAGCTAATGGCTTCTTACTCGAAGAAAAGAAAACTAATGAATGGTTGATGGTTCCAAATGCTCAATCATTACAAATGGCATTACGTAATTTGGATAATGCCTTTACACGCTTTTTTCGTAAGCAAAGTAAGTTTCCAACATTCAAGAAGAAGAACGGTCGCGGATCAATTCAATATCCACAGAAAGTTTCAGTTGATTTCAAGCGTAGCAAAGTCAAACTTCCCAAAGTCGGAGAGGTTTTCTGCGTTTTTGACCGAAAGTTCGATGGCAAGATCAAAACCTGCACGGTATCGAAAACGCCCACAGGGAAGTTCTTCATCTCTATCTTGGTCGATAATGACCAAACCTTACCGTCTAAGGTTCCCATCATCTTAGACGGTGCCATCGGTATTGACCTCGGGCTTACTCACTTTGCCATCCTTTCGGATGGCACCAAAGTACCAAATCCTCGTTTCCTATCTAAACTCTTAGACCGCCTCAATGTTTTACAACGCCGAGCCAGCCGCAAGGTCAAAGGCTCCAACAACCGAAGAAAGGCCAATCTCAAAGTAGCAAGACTGTATGAGACAATCTCAAACCAGCGTTCTGACTTCCTACACAAACTCTCGACCAAACTGATTCGTGAGAACCAAACGATCATCTTGGAAGACTTGAATGTAGCGGGAATGCTGAGAAACCATTGTCTCGCCCAAAACATCAGCGATGTCAGTTGGGGAGAGTTTGTTCGTCTCCTAACCTACAAGGCTGAGTGGTATGGCAAAAACCTGATCAAGATCGGTCGGTTCGATCCAAGCAGCAAGTTATGCTCTTGCTGCGGATGGAAAAACCCAAACCTGACCTTGGATGTCCGTTCTTGGACTTGTCAGGAATGCCATACACAGCACGACCGCGATGTCAATGCGGCCATCAACATCAAGAAGTTTGGCCTTATTAGGTCAAATACAGGGCAGGAACTGCCCGAAGCGCTTGCCGAGATATCGTCCTCTACCCCTAAGCAAAAGGCTAAGGGCAAGACGGATCGTAGACGCAAGAAGTCATCGGCTAAATACCGATAACGGTTCATAGGCGATAATGAAAGATAATAGTTGATGAAGCTCGCCGATTTTGCCAAGAAACATAACATCTCTATGCCTACCGCATACCGATGGTTCCATTCTGGGGAATTAGAAAAACACCCCTCGGTATCCTCGGTGCATCAAACCGCTTCCGGTACTATTATGGTACAGGAAAAGCAAGAGCAGTTTCATAACGATCCGGAAGTCATCGCGGATTTTCTACGGAAAGTTTCTCAACTGCAAAATTCGGAGATTACAGGAGAAGATTTCTCCGGATATATTCTCAGCAACTATCATTTGGTGAAAGCAAAATAATGAAAGTAATTAGACAATTTTTCAAGCGAGTATCTAAAATTATTCAGCAGTATATTATTTGGATGCTAGTCCTCCTTATTCAGCCATTAGTAAGTGTGGTTGAAACACTAATGCGTTGGGCAGTCATTGTTGCTGGTTTCAATCCAAGTGTCAGTGTTCAGAAATTGTTGTTTGCAACATATATTCCATTTTTTGGTGGAGTCTATCATAGCGCTCAAAATAAAGGAAGAAAACCGGCATCAATTATTGGGGGTTATTATTCGCCCGAAGAATTGAAACTGAGTAATTTGTATAGCAATACTTTTCTTTCCCGATTCAAGGGGTGGCTGGTACCATCGCTATTGTTTTGCACCAAACCGTTTGTTGGTGTGATTGATACTATGATGCGTATAGGAGTTTGGATGGCGCCAAAACCAGAAACTTTTACCTCATTCCCATCAGCAGCAGACGAAATGCTTTCAATAATAGCCGAGAAAAAACTGCCTGATTGGGCAGTTCGTTATTTGATGCGACCTCATCAACTTACTGAATTGATGAAAACGACAAGTCAAGTAGGGAGAATCAAGCGCGTTCAACCAACTGCTATTGAAATGGAAAAGATAGAAGAGGATCGGAAAAAATATTGGCAGACCCCACCCCAGCAAATTCTAACTGATATCAAACCAGAAGCAGATCTTACAATTACCGATGATGGTAAGCCATTTACACTGGCCTCAATAAAGTTTGAGAAAATGCTCGATGAAATGAGCGAACCAGAACACGCCGCGGATAGAATCAATGTACGACGAAGAACGCAGGAATTTACCGAACAAATGGCTATTGACGCGAAAATTTTCGAAGCTATTGACAATCCAAATCCCAAATTACCTAAGACTAAGAAACCCAAGAAAGTTAGTAAGCCTAAATCTACGGTCAAAAAGAAAAAAGCCGCTAAGAAAACTCCCAAGAAATTATCAAGGAAACGCTAATGAAGTGTAAAAGTTGCCAGGAAGAAGTTAGTTCGAAATTTGCTTATGCCCTTTCTACCAACGCTTGTCCATTTTGCGGACAAGAGATTATTGATGAGGAATTGAAAGATGCTCTCAATAATCTTCGAGAAGCAATGACAGTAGTTGATACCTATCCTGTCGAAATTTTCGATTGGCTCAAATCTAATTTCGGTTTGCTAACTAGTGTTGAATTAGATGACAAATTGAAAGAAGCCTCCGCTCAAGTTGAAGCTCAGGTAGAAGAACGGGCTAAGAAGTTGGCCGCAGCCCGAGTGCCTAAGGTTATTACCAAAGATGATACTCAGCCCACCCCCTTACAAGAAGGTGAGGTGGCAGTGAATGCAGAGGGAAATCAAATTCAAGGCCCCGCTATTCAAGATCAGGCTCAAACTAGCAAATTCTTCAAGAATGCCGAAGCCGATAAGATTATGAATCGCAACCAACATCTGAAAGATATCGTCAAACAAATCAAGAAGGGAGGTTCTGTTGGTAGTAATGCTGATGGTGGGCAGATGAATATCACTCCTGAAATGATGGCTCACGCTGATCCAGAAGAAATTGAACAATGGGAGCAGATGATTACCGGAGGGGCCCCAGAGGTCAGCTCGGTTTTCGGCGGTGGCGGAGAAGATGAAGATGATATTCCTGCTGCAGTTTTAGCCTTCTCATCCGGTGGCGCTAATGCAAGCACAGACTATAATGCTAAAGATTTAGCGGCCCAACAACGGATGATGCAGAAAGCTAAGGGGAAGGGATCGGGCGGAATCGTTCGACGAGGTTAGTATGGAAACTAAAATTTGCAGAGTTTGTAAAATTGTAAAAAATATAGAAGAATTTCGAACGAATACAAATTTATGTAAAAATTGTGCGTCGAACTATGATAAAGAGTACAGGGAGAAAAATAAAGAAAAGAAAGTAGCATATTTTCAACGATATTATATAGAACACAAGGAAGAAAAACAAGAATATGGTAAAAAATATTACGAAGAAAACAAGGAATATTTACAAGAAGAAAATAAAAAGAGGTATGAAGATAATAAAGAAAAAATATTAGAAAAACAAAAAATATATTATGAAGAAAATAAAAAAGAAATAGCAGAAAAGACAAAGATTTATGCTAAAAATAATGAAGAGAAAATAAAGTCTTACCAAAAACAATACAGGGAAGAGCATAAAGAAGAATTAAAAGAATATTTTAAGGATTATAATAAAATAAAAAGAAGAGATGATATAGGGTTTTTAATCAGATCAAATGTGTCTTCCCTTATCAGAATAACTCTTAAACGAAACGGATCTTCCAAAGAAGGAAAATCTTTTATCCCATATCTATCTTATTCAATAGAAGACTTCCGAGCTCATATTGAGGATCTTTTTGAGCCTTGGATGAACTGGGGAAATTGGGGAGTATATAAGAAAAAAGACTGGGATGATAATGATCTAACTACCTGGAAGTGGAGTCTTGATCATATTATTCCGCAATCTGATTTTTATTATGAATCGATAGAAGAGGAAGAATTTAAGAAATGTTGGGCTCTCGAAAATCTAAGGCCATTAAATGCCAAGCAAAATATATTAGACGGATCCACAAGAAAAAGACACAAAAAAAGAAAATAGTATGACGATACACATTATTGATAACAAGCGCATTGATCTTACGAATGATGAATGGAATCTCTATCAACAAATAGTAGCCCGCTACACGACTCCGCCGTACCAAAAGGGCGAAGACCTATTTATTGGATTATTTGAAACAAATGAACAAGGTCTTATTATATTTTTACGCCCGCCCACCATGCGTCATACCAGTTTCGAAATTTTGATGTTTTTGCAGAACACGTTAATCAATCAAAATTTGAGATTATCTCATAGTCGGGTCGATGATCTCTGCGCCCGCTTGGAAGAGAAATCTAAGTTGTTAGATCAAAAGTTAGAAGAATTGAAAACGCTTGACAAGCTCAAGTAGTAGATTTATCTTACTTGCATCGAACAAAGACGGAGAGTCTAAATGACCACATTAGAGCAACTAATTGGCTCTGAATTAGAAGATGAATTTCTCAAGTTTGATCTGACGGAAATTCAACTAGTTCTCATCAAACTAAGAGATACGGATGCTATCGACCTGGCTCATGCGGAGTTGCAGCAACAGCGCGCTCTATCCGCAGCAGATACACTCTCTGAGTATTTGGCGCGTCTAATCAAAACGGTTAGTTATTTAGAGTCTCAGGTAAATGCTACCAAAAATCGAGTGGCATTAGGCTATACAGCGCCAGATGGCTCTCGTGCTACAATGGAGATGAGAAAATTTGCAGCAGAATCCTCACCAGAGGTAGAAGACTTAGCTATCCGCTTGGCCCGCGCTAAGGGAAGTAAATCTCTTCTTGAAAAGAAATACGATATTTTGATCAAGAGCCATCATCATTACAAAGATATTGCCGCAGGGTTCAAGCGCGGCATCCTTGGATATAGTGCGCTAACACAAGAAAAAACAGGTTGGGAATAAAGGAAAGAATATGAGTGATAAGAAGAAGGATGATAAATTCGAAGCATTTTTCAAGAGCTTCGCAGATAGTGAAGAGGAATTAGATTTTCATCGAGCCCACGAAGTTTTGGCTGAGAAAGTAAAAGTTATTCCTACCGGCTCATTGGCCTTGGACGATGCGCTTTCTAGCGGTGGTTTGCCTTGCGGACGTCTAATCCAATATTATGGCCCGCCTGGTTCTGGTAAAACTCTAATGGCTATGATCGCGATGTTAGAGGCACAGAAGTTAGACCCCACAGCACAACAGGTATTTATTGATGCGGAGCAGACTTTCAGCCCTACCTGGGCTCGTCAGCTCGGCCTCAATCTTTCTAAGGTAATTGTAGTCGATGGTGATACCGCAGTCAATGGACGCAAATGTTTCGAGATGCTCCTAGGTGTTCCCAAAGAAGAGGCCAAAACCCATATCTATAAGGGCAAGTCTAAGGAAGGCTTGTTTGACAAGATCGCTTCCAAGGAACTTAATATCAATATTATAGTTTTGGATTCATTGGGCTCACTTATTCCTCCTGGTGAAGATATTTCAGCGGTAGGTAAGATGAATATTTCATTACTGGCCCGGTTTTTAGCAACCACTCTAAAGAAAGTTTCGTTAGAAGTCAATAAGGCTGGTATCCCTTTCATCATCATCAACCATAAGAAAGCAAATATGGACCCTTACAGTGGGGATCATACCTATTCTGGTGGTAATACTTATTCTCACTTTCTTAGTGCCAATGTGTATTTCGAAGCCATCAATGCGAAGGATTCTCGTATCGTAGATGAAAAAGAGAATAAGATTGGTCAAGCACTCCGTGCGACTATAGAAAAATCTAAATTTGGAATTTGGCCAAGAAAGTGTGAGTTCAAGATTGAATTTACTAAAGGCATTGTAGAACAAGAATCTGAAATTGCAGGATTAGCGCTCGCTTATGATGTTGTGAGCAAGCCAAGTAATGTTTCCTATGTTTATGAAGATCGTAAATGGGTTGGAATGCCAGCTTTTTGTGAAGCCATCGCGGCCGATTCTAAATTGGCCCAAGAGTTGGTAGCCAAAGTTGCTCAAGCCCGTGATACCAAATGGGATCGAGAAAGGGCTGAACAAGAAAAACTTTCTTCTACTACTGAGGAATTGAAGCTCGAAACTGCTGAAACAGAAACTGATAAGTCCAAAAAATCAAGAAAGGCCTCCTAATGTCAGAAAAAGATTTCGTAGTAACAGCCACTAGCAATGTTCCAACTGGACGACAAGCTTTAGTCAAGCCTTGTTATATGGTCAGATTCTCTGATACTGAAACTGAAAGATTCGTTGCTTTGGATGTGCCTAAGTTTGAATCCTCTCACATTGAAGTGAAAGGTTTTTTGACCGAAGCCTCAGAGGAATCTGTAATCAAAGATTATGTCTCACTTCACGAAGCCATTGACAAGAGTAAGATTAGGGTTATATATTACCCCTGGTGCCGCGTTCATAGCGTGAGCGGACTACCAAAATACAGCAAATAATTTCAATAAATAGTAAAGAAAGCAAGGCATAAAATGACATCAAATAGTAAGCAAAACAGCAAGAAAACACAGGTTTTCGATACTCTTGTTTCAGGAGTGAAAACCTTGGTAAGACGTAGAGCTACCCCCTGGGTTGGAACTATGACTCTTTTAGATGAGGCCCTCCAAGATCGCTTGAGCAAACTTCCTCAAAATTGGCCAGGTTCTCCAAGTGCCCTTCGAGTTACTCTCAATCAAGTAGTAAATCGTTTGCGTAATGCAGGCATTCGTGTCCGCTTTACTCGTTCGACAGATCATGCCAGGACAAGATTGGTTGTTTTCTCAACACGCTAATGTGTTGTTAGCAACAAATAAATATCTGGTTTAGTAAAAGGAAAAACAATGACAACAACATTCGGTGAAGTTTCGTGGGAAGACGATCTCAATTTTGGTCGTGAAACAAATAACAAAAAGTTCTCAACAAATGGTAAGGATTTATGGCTTCGCCTCAAAGATGGCGATAATGAAATGCGATTGGTGACCCGCCCCCACCAATACATGACCCATACCAAGATCAAGAAAGAGGGAGATAATAAGGGCTATGGCCAGAAGGTAGGATGCTCTATTGTTCACGGCAGCTGCCCCCTATGTGATGCAAGTTATCATGTACAACCTCGCTGGTTTCTTGGCGTAATTGATCGGGCCTCCAATGCCTTTAAGATATTAGATATTTCTTATATGGTGTATCAACAGATTAGAGCGTTGAATACTAATAAGAAGTGGGGCGATCCTCAGTCTTATGATATTAATATCATCAAGAATAGTAAAGCCCGGACTCCGCAAGAGTGGTATACGGTTCAACCGTGTCCCAAGACACCTCTTTCGGCTACCGACCAATCAATTCGTGATCAGGCTGATTTGGAAGAATTGAAGCGCCGGGTGCAGCCACCCACGCTAGAAACCGTTGAAAAGCGAATTGCTAATATTGTTGGTGATGGTAAGTTAGCACCACCTCCGCCCAGCAAATTCGACAAGGATAAGACCGCTCCTACTATCAAAAATGGTAAGGTAACGGTTCCCGCAGTCGATATGAGCGTGGATGCAGAAGACAGCATTGAGGATATTTTTCCCTCGTATAATGCTGACTGATAATATCAGTAATTAGATTAGAAAGGCCCGGGTTTAGCGACTTGGGCCTTTCTTTTTCTCCCGATATATTACGGGTATGTCCAAAAAAATTTTGGGTCTCGACATATCTAGCTCGACCGTGGGTTATGGCGTTCTTAGTATCGATGGATATAAAATAGATTACATTGATAGTGGATGGATAAAACCTTCGAAAAAAGGAACGATTTTTGATCGATTAGAAGATGCTCGTCGCAAAGTCGAGATGGTTTTACAAAAACACCAGCCAGATTTTATAGGCATTGAAGATATCGTTCAATTTATGCCAGGCAAGACTAGTGCAAATACGGTGATTTCTCTGGCCGTTTTCAATCGTGTTTTGGGCATGTTGGCTTTTGATTTTCTTTCTGTCAAGCACGGACAGCCCACCCTTCCCCTTCTTTTCAATGTTTTAGCCATCCGACACGGAATCAAATTGAATGCGGACTTGCCTAATAAATCCGACATACCAGAGCTTGTCGCCCAACGATTAGGTATTACATTCCCCTATGACTACAAGAAGAGTGGCGAAGCCAAAACTGAAAGTTTTGACGAGGGTGACGGAATTGCGGTGTCTTTGTATTACGCTATGATACTCACGGGACAAAAAATCCTAAAAATCAAAAAGAAGCAAAAGAGAAAGAACAAGAAAAATAAATGAAACTCAAAGAAGCGTTTGAGGTATTAGAAATTCCGCAAGGTTCTTCTAAAGAAGAAGCTAAGAAAGCATTTCGTAAACTTGCTGCATCTTTACATCCTGACAACAAAGAAACCGGCAATGAAGCCAAATTTAAGAAGATCAATCAGGCATTTCAACTAATTGAATCCGGCAAAAACTCAGATGAACATGTCGCCGCATCGCCCTGGTCAAATCATTCTTCGGGTGTTCATGGGGTTAATTTTGGAGATCTTTTTGGAGATTTTTTTGGTTTTGCTAATCCATTTTCTGGTTCTAATTCTAGGGTCGCCCGTCAAGACATTCGATTAGATACTATAATTTCTTTTCGTGATTCAGTTTTAGGATGCCAAGTTTCGATCAAATACAAAAAGAAAATAAAATGTCAAGAATGTAATGGTCAAGGCGGAAAATTGATCGATAATTGTTCTAAGTGTCATGGCAAGGGAAAAGTAGAAATTCGTCGTGGCAATACTGTTGTTTTTCAACAATGTGACGCGTGTGGTGGTAAAACGCAGAGGCAACACTGTACAGGATGCAAGGGTGCCCGCCAAATTGAAGTAGAGTCCGAAGGTAATGTTTCAATTGATCCCGGAACACCAGATAATACGGTGCTCCGTTTGTCCGGACATGGAAATTTTATTAGTTCATCTATTTTTGGAGATGAATATTCTGATGCATACCTGTCAATCAAAGTAAATTCATTCTCTGATCTTTCTATTCAAGGTCAAGATGTAGTTTCTAAAATTACGATCTCTCTATTAGAGGCTTTAGAGGGCTGCGATAAAAAAGTCAATACTATTGACGGAGAAAAAGATATAACAATCCCTGCTAAAATTAGAAATAAGGAAGAGGTTGCTATTCCAAATTTAGGAGTAGGTAAAAAGGGATCGCAACGGGTTATAGTGAATGTGGAATATCCATCTGATACAGATCAATTAATCCAATCTCTCAAGGAAAAATAAAATGCCATTTCTCATAAACTGCACCAATAAAGGATGCGGACAATTTCAGTCACCATATTTAGATCAAGAAACTAATGAGGTTTATTGTTCTATGTGTGATAAAACTATTACTGGTCTTACTCCATTTGCTAAACAACAAATGAAAAGTCTCAAACAATATAGACCAAAAAGCAAAAAATCATTTGCTACTAAGTGCGATAAGTGTGGAAAAGAAGAAAGGCCAATTATTTCAGGAGAAAATTTATTATGTGGTGTTTGTAAGAAGCCATTAGAAAAATTAACTCCGACTTTCAAGAATTTATTGCTTCAACAATTGAAAAAGATTGATAGTGAATAAGTTAGAAAAATATATAGGCCAATTCAATGAAATTCATAATCATTTTTATGATTATTGCAAATCATCAATAATAACAAAAGATATGAAAGAATAATAAATAATGATTGAAATAAAAATAAATGAAGATTTGATAAATCTTACAGAAAAGTACGCCATTCAACAAGATATAGGAGGATATTCCAATTTAGCCACTATTGATCTTGCTAAAGCAACAAGACTAGACTATCAATATACCGCACTTTATGGTGAGGGTGCTTGGTATTTATATCGCTATCAAAGCCTAGAAAAGTTAGGAAAACTTTTAGATTACAAATTTGAGACTCTAAGGCCTACTCGTAAGGGAGATGATGGTTATGATGACAAAATCATTCATAATTCTAAAACACGTTTAGTAGATGTAAAAACTAGTCATGTGACAGATGAAAAGAAAATACCACGTCTCAATTTAGTAATTCCGGAAAGAGAATTTCATAAAGATATGATTTATGTATGTGCCTTTTCAATAGGTAAAACTCGACGGGAAATAGAAAAGGTAATATTGGCCGGATGGTGTGCCAACGAATATGTAACCAAACGCTGGCCTTATGATCCTAACAAATATTGTGTACCTGTTGAAGACTTGCGGAATTTGGATATTCTAAAAAAGATCCTCTAAATGACAGATTTTCAATCTCTTTTACAACCATGCCAGTTTTTGCTTCAAGAAACCCCTCAAGCCGAGGAGTGTAGAAATTATTTGAATTCTCGGCTTAGCTATGAAATGCAAAAATTGTTTGCCTTTGGATATTTTCCAAGTATAGAATTTCTTACACTACTATCTTCTTTGGTTGGGGAAGAGATACTTAAAAAATTAGGTTTATTGTATGGTTGGCGGATTTATGATTCCAGTTCTACTCGTAATGCTAATTTCAACTTTTTTGAACGTCACCCACTAATAATGCCTTATCGAGACATTTATGGCAACGTAATTGCTTTGATTGGTCGTACTCTTCTTTCCGAGAAAGATCGTAAAAATCTAGGCATTGAAAAGTATAGAAATACTTCCTTTCTCAAGGGTAATCATTTATTTGGTCTATTTGAGGCTAAATCTTATATCCTATCAGAAGGCTTTGTCTATGTGGTGGAGGGCCAATTTGATGTAATCAAAGCTTTTGAGAAAGGCATTTATAATATTGTTGCTGTTGGCAACTCTACTCTTACTTCTTATCAATTCTCTCTTCTTGCAAGATATACCAATAAAATTGTTCTACTTTTTGACAATGATGATGCCGGAGAACAAGGTCGTAAGTCAGTTGCTAAAAGATTAGATACAATTGAGCATGGTGTAAAAATTAATTACAATCAATACCTACCCAAAGGCTATAAAGACCTGGATGAATATCTTCGTCATCACGATTCAATTAGTCTGTTAGACAAGACAAATGTCAGCGTATAATACTTACCTACAAGGATACTCAATGGAAAAACGCGCCAATCGTTCGGATCATTATCAACAAATTTTTCACGAATCGCTGTACTCAAATGAAATGTTGGAATCATTTTCTAATGAAGATAGTATTTATGGTCGTCTGAACCCGTTTGATTATAATGAAGATATTTTAATGCTAGAAGATGAATTGAAGAAGGAATTTTGGAGAATTGTAAATACATTGCTAACTAAGAGGCAGCGGCAGGTGATTAGGTTGTATGCGGAGGGGAAAACACAAATGGAGATAGCAAAGATATTACAAGTGAATCAGTCGTCGATCACAAAGTCGCTCAATGGGAACGTAGATTATAAGAATGGAACAAGAAGTGTATATGGAGGATCAAAAAAGAAATTGCTCAAACTTATTGAAGAAGATCCAAAAATCTCTGAAATTCTGAAGAAAATTCGAGACCTAAAAGATGACAAATGGTAAAATGACGTGTAATATTTATAAACTAATCAATAAAATCAATGGTAAAGTTTATATAGGACAAACTTGGCTGACTTTTGATAAGCGTATGGGTAAAGATGGAATTGGCTATAAAAATTCTCATCACCTCTATTCTGCTATTTGTAAATATGGATCGGAAAATTTTGAGTATAGCATATTAGATGAGTGCGCAGATCAAGAAACTGCAGATAAGTTAGAAGACCAATATATAGAACAGTATAATAGTAAAAATCCGGATATTGGTTATAATCTAAAAGATGGTGGAAGTCATGGGAGGCACTCTAAAGAAAGTAAGCAAAAAATTTCTCAAGCTCTAATGGGTAGAGAAGTTTCCGAAGAAACCAGAGAAAAAATTTCCAAAATTCATGCCGGAATACCAAAACCTCCTCATACCGAAGAATGGAAACATCAAAATTCCGAATTTATGATCCAACGCCATCAGGAACAAGGTCATCCGATGCAAGGCAAGCATCACACCGAAGAATCTAAACAAGCTATGAGTGATAAATTAGTTGGTCGAAAACAATCCGATGAAACCATCGAAAAACGCATCAAGTCTCGGATGCTGCCACAAGAAATCCAAAATCAGATCATTCAAGCCTATCTCGACGGTGCTACCATCAATCAAATCAAAAAACAATTCAATATCGGTGGCAACGGTAAAATCTATCGAATTTTGGAACGTAATAATATCTCCCTTCTCAATAATTATACCAAATGGGCTGGCAAGCGGCATTCTGAAGAGACCAAGGATAAGATGTCGGAAGCTCGTAGTCAATATTGGGATCAAAAGAAAGAGCCATAATATCTAGTAATATGCGGGGAATATTATGCCATACCCAGTAGGAGATAGAGTATGAGAGATTTTACCGTCGATTACGCAAAGTTAGAGGATAAGCTCCTCAAAAAGTCATACCGTCTTTCCGAAGTGAAAGACCAATTAGAACGCGTTGCGTTTGATATCGTTCGTTTCAAAGATGGCGATAAAGGAGCTGCACTTTGGCAAGTACAAAGCGCTGAAGATGGTGATTATATCGTTTCTCTCTATGAAGATCGGGAAGAAGAGAATACCAAAACTGCGAGCTTGTCTTGGGAAGTTATTGCTTCCAATACTAGCAAAACTCTCAATTTCTTCTATAAAGGAGAGCCGGTAGTCAAACTAGCAACCAGTCAATTGGGCATTCCGGAAAATGAAATAGACTTGGCAAAGCGATATCTTCCCGCCCGTCTTTCGCAAAATAAAAACTTGGTCTCGGCATTACTTTCTCATTTGAAATCCGAATCCAAAGCTCAATTGTTAGCTAAATATCCGGAACTTTCATAAGGCAACCAGATGAACCATAATCACAGCCTGAATAAATTAGTCTCTTCCGTTTCACAAACATTAGATCGACGCGAAAGTTTTTCACTCTCGCTTCTCAATGTCAAATTACAAAAATTAGCATCTGAATATCCTAATGATAGCACTATCGGAGCGGTTACTCAAATTCTTTCCAAAGCGGAAAGCAACAATAAAATGTTAATTACTCGCGCAGAATTGAAAGATATTTATACGCGTTTTTACACTCGTAATACTAAGTTTGCTCATTTTTTCCAAAATGAGCTGGGAGAAAAAGTAGTAGTTGAACAGGTTGCACCCCAACCCAAACAAGACCTACCTCTCGCCAATCTGCACGAATCAGTGGCTGACCCGGTGCTTTCTAATGCTCTAGCTACTGCTTTTGATGCCTCTATTCCATTCAAACCATTCGCTAAGCAACACGCCGATAGGGCCCAATTAGTTGTCAATCAGAATCTAGATGCTTGGAATCTTAAAGCAAGCAAACTTTCAATTGATGGTGGCAATGAGCATTTCATTGTAGTACGAGCCGATTACGATACTCCCAAGGGCACAACTTCCGTTTTAGTGCCAGTAGAAGTTAATCAAAATAAAGTATTAGAGCCAACCTTTTTTATGGGAAATGCAGGGCCTTTTGAGTTAAATCACTCAAATTTGAAAGATTATATCCTTTCGCAAGCAGGCCAAACCCTCAAGGTTAGGTCTACTGACGTAGCACAGGTACTAGCTTCAGCGGTACATCCCAAAACAGAAGTAAGCCAAGTAGAAATGGCACTTACTAAGATCAATGCTTCTCGTACTCCTCAACAAGAATATCATACCAATTCGATATTAGGGCAAAGTTTAGATACTTTGCCTACCGAAGTGCAGATGCCTAAATCACCTGAATTTGAAAGTTTTGCCGAGAAATTCAGCACACCCGAAGGTGCTGCAGAATTACACTTTGGTCGTGATAAAGTGGCCCTGGGATCAGATGCTGTCCGTCGCATCTTAGCCCAACTAGGCATTTCTCATGTTATTGTCAAAGTAGCAGACTGCTCTGAAAATACTATTTTCTATGCTGTTTCGGCTCATAATGGCCAATTGGCTATTAAAGTGCCAGTTAAGATGGTTAATAATCGCGTGCAATCTCCTGATCTTTTCCTATGTAATGGATCAATTTCAAGCCTTACTGTCAAAGAATTACAAAGAGCAATGACAGAAGAGAAGACAGATACTCGCGCGATGGCCATTACTTCTCCGCAATATGGACTGAAACCATCAGAATTAATTGAAAATGTTCGTCAAGCAATGTCCGAAAAGAATCTATCTAAGGCAGAAGACGCCCTTAATATTCTTCATACTTCCGGAGATATCAAAGCATATGCCATCGCTTTCAATCTATACAAAGATGGTCTTTCTTTGGAGAAAGTTGCTTCTAAAGAAGAGCAATGTTCTTTAGTAATTCAGAGCAAAACCAGCAAATATCCTCTTTGCGGTCATACCGGACTTCCTCTACATAAAATTTATGTTGATAAGTTTGGTAATTGTCATCCAATGTATCGGAAGGGAATGGATGAAACTACTGAAGAATTATATATGATGCATACAAAAATTTTCGGATAACAATGAATGAGTTTATCCTCTCTTGCTGCCAAGCTATCCTTCAAGTATGCTCAGGAGCTTCCAGATTCTGAGGGAGCGGATACCTCATTTGGTGTGCCTATAAATGCCAAAAAGACTAGATTATTAAAAGATCGTCTGATTTTAGTTTATGATCGATTAGCCAAAAATATCACTCAATTACCCTCTTTTATTGAAATAAATAATGAATTGGGCAAAGATCACCTTTTCAAGGTTTTCAAATCGCTAATAGACTTATATGTGGCCAATATAGAAGGACAAACTCTAAAAGAGAATTTCAATTATTCGGTGAAAATCATTGATGCTCTCAATGATCTTCGCAATGTTATTATCAAAATGAAGTATCCAAGAGACAAAATGTATCGTCTTGATGAGGCGATTCAGAGCATTCAAGAGTACATTTGGAAGCATACTAAGGCATTGATTAATGTACACGACTTACGAGGAGTTGGTTTGGATACGCCAGAAGCAAACGCCATTTTACAGCAAAAAACAATCCCCACTTGGCACTACGGGCCCATAGAAAGTCCGGTCAAAGGCCGAATAAAACGTCCTTCCGTTTTACGTTCTTTGCTAAATCGACTTGATAAAGAAATTCAAGAGGAAGAACAAAGACTTACCAAAAAGGAAATCAAATGAGAATTGCAGAATTTTTAGCAGCAGTTGCCAGTTGGCTAGAAAGTCCCGATAATGAGGCTCTGATGTTAGCCGAATACGATGAAGCCTGCCTAACCAAAGCGGCTCAGGTTTGTGTTCAGGCCGCTACTATTTTACGTCAAGGGGCCGAGGAATTAGAACACCTAGAGCCGCAAGCAGAATCGATTCTTACTACAGAAAATTTGGATCAATTGAATACGATGACTACCGCTCTTGATATGTCTGGCGATGTAGATCTGAAAAAAGCGGCTTCCGTAATTGATGAGCTTTTGTTGACTGTTGCGGCTCCGCCAGATTGGGCTAAAAAATTCAAACAAAAACAAGATGGAAAAATAGATTCTATCAAAAATAATTATCAATCAACAAGAGAACAACTTCATGAAGTAAATCATGTTGCAGAGGCAGAAAAGGCAATTGAAAAAAGCCCGTTTAGTAAAGCATACCGAATTATGGAAGCCCCATTACAAACAAGATCGTGCCCAGATCATGCTGGTGCGCAAATGCAAAGAGTAGATGATTCAATATGGAAATGCTCATTAGATGGTAAAGTATATAATTATGCTCTTGGATACACTACCGAACGGGGAGAGCGTGTCCCAGGCGGATCAGTTGCATTGCAGGGGCCAGCCTCCGAACTCGATCAAACTCATGCAATCTTTAATACTAGAGAAGAGCGACTGCACGGATATAATAAGTAATGAAAAATGGCCTCTGTATCCAACACCTCTCTCAAACGCTTTCTTGAACATCCAGATAAGGATGAGCTTATCAGCAAGAGTATTATAGGCTTATCCCCCAAAGAAATCAATGAATGGCTTTCGGCTAAATATTCAGATGTTGCTGAACGTAAATTTGTAATCTCTGAAAAAACGATCAAATCATTTCAAGAGAATTATTTAGACGTTTATCAGCAAATTAGAGATGATGTCTTAAAAAGTAAAACCGCTATCCAAATGCAGGATTTGGATAAAGAGTTACGTTTATCAGTATCTGATAACCCTAACTATAAATCTTTAGTAATGGGTATTGCAGATACAGAAATAAGAAATGCCGTTAATGTTGAAAGAATTTTAGCTGGTATGATTAAAGGGATTGAAAATAAAACCGCTCAATTTTATGATGAAATACAGGCTTCTGGTAAAATTGATACTCGAACTGAACGAGTATTAATTGAATGGTTTGAGGTATTAGGTAGCTCATTAGAGCGTTGGCATAAATTCACACACGAAGGCCCCGATCAGATCATACAACACAATGTTAATATTCAGAATAATTTAGATCAATATGTTTCGGTCATTTACGAGGCAATACGAGAAACATTATCTCAAATGGATTTGGAGACTTCTCTTTATTTTATGGATATTTTCAGTGAAAAAATAGCCAAACTTAGGCTACCAACCGAAGCTAAATTGACACAAGAACAAAAAACTGCCGAAGTCAAACTGTTGAATGAAACCATCTCTCAAAAATTAAGCGAGCCTCTTAATGGCTAAAGGTTTAGAATATCCACAAGTTGAGCAGATTTTTGAGGAAATTTCTCTAGAGGATTTTTTCCGAAGACATAAGGGAAAATTGCCTAAAGATTTGCCCCCGGCCGTTCGCCGTAAATTATTGCAGGATGCTAAATTCTTGTCAGAGTACGGGGCTCTAACCGATAGGCCAGAAACGGCATTATTCGGTATTTCTAAAGAGAAAACGGCTTACCCTAATTATTCAGATATGGGTATATATCAAAAACCACGCGATCTGAATAAATGGCTTCAAGCCATGCGAAGTATTCAATATCAAGTCTATAAGGGAGAAGATCGAAAAAACGCTACAGAACGAGCCACTAAGGGCTGGGATGAGATGGAAAAGTTAGATTTTGAGCATTGGATGCGATACTATCAATCAGGAGATCATTTGAAATATAAAACAGCTCAAGTTTCTTATTGGGAGCCAGCAGACAAGCCGGGCTATGCCTTACCTTTACCCCAATCTCAACACCCAATGAATCCCTCATTTCCTGCTACTCAACAAATTCAACAGTTTCATAATCCAACAACTCATCCGGATGTAATGGAAGAGGAAAAAAGAGAAAGAATTGAACAGCAACGCCAGAAGATCATTAGTCGTTTAGATTCGGCCGAAAAACTTTTACGTTCTTCGGAAGGTCAATTTTTCGCTGGTAAAGAATTTGATACATTGATGCATGTAATTTATCAATTGAAACATAAGATCAATACTGTCAATAAAATAAGCACATCTACTCGTTTGTATAAGGACATGATTGTGCGAGAAGCTAATATTCTCAATCATCGTGGTTTTGTTGAGTCTTCTAAGGTATTACAAAAGGTTGCTCAGGATATTGCTCTCACTCCGGCTCAACCCAATAATCCCACTACCAACGAAGGGCTGCCTGGTAGCCCCGTAGACGCGGGACCCGTTGGTGCCCCTGGTCATGCCGGAGCACCCCGCAATGACGCGCCTAATGACGCGGCAGGCGTCAGTTTGGCCCCTCCAGCCACGCCGGTTCCGTCAAAGGGAATGGAAGAGTTTCTAGAAGGGCTAGATCAATCTAATAGTGATGATTTAGAAGTATCTGAAGAATTATTAACAAAGGCGCAAGTCGCTTCTCCGACTCCCGAACCTACTGAATTAGAAGTACAGGAGCCAACGCCAGATCAATTACCTCAGGAAGATCCGGAAGTAGTAGCTGGCAAGGATTTTGATAAAGTTATTGATGATGCTTTTGCTAATTTGACTGTTGATGATGCTATTTCTAAGCTTGAGGATGTTGCCAAAATTTTCAAGGTAAGAGAAGTCCCACGCCAACTGTCTATTGTTGATATGATGTTAGATAGATTGGGATTGGCGACTTTTTTCCCAGAACTTAGCGAAGCTATTAATAAATCATTAGAATCCAATAATTATGTAAATATTCGCGTTGAACAAGTTCTTTCTAGATTACGTGGAGTTTCTAAAACAAAAGAACTTGATCTTACCAATGAGGCAGCGCCTCCGCCAACATCAGAAATGCAGCAAAATCAACAACAATTACAAGACAGTCAGGATAAAGAAAAAGCTCGCAAACAAATGAGAAAAAATGTTCAAGAACAATCATTTGAGCAACCAAAGCCAACTCCTGAATTAGAAGTAGCGGAAGATCTTTCTACCGCCACTCCAGCAGTAGCTCCACCCATTCCAGCACCCCCTCCTGCTCCCGTACGGTAAGGGGGCTGATTGAAACTTCGAGAGCTCCTTCGTATTATTGAATTCATACAGAAAAAGGCGGGAACTTCCAAACCTTTTTTGTGTGGAGGAGTTCCTAGAGATGTAATTTTAGATCGAGCTAACAATTTAAGCGATTTGGATATTGCCACTGGTGATAAGACTGTTCATAATTTGGCTAAAGAAGTATCTATTCTTTTGAGTAAGCATTTTGATATCAAAACCAAAATTATGGATGATGGACACATTTCTATATTTTTTGGAAATATTAAATTAGATTTTTCATCAAATTTTACTATTCCAAATATTGTTGAAATTCTCCAAAAGTTAGGCATCAAAAATCCAACCAATCTACAACGAGAATTTTTCAGCAGAGATTTTACTTGTAATAGTCTTTTACTTTCTTTTGATCTTGAAAGAGTATTAGATCCTACCGGAATGGGCGCCAAAGATATCAAAAACAAGATAATTAGAACCAATTTGCCACCAGAAATTACCCTAACCACCAATAAGAATAGAGTAGTTAGAGCTATATATTTAGCTGCAAAACTCAATTTTGAGTTAGAGCCATCTTTGATGGAATGGATAAAGAAAAATCCAGCATCAATCAAAATTTCTTCTGAACACGCCTTACAGGAAAAATTAGACAAAGCTATAGAATTTGATGCCGATCGAACGGCATATCTGCTTGATCAAATGGGATTATGGAAATATGTGCCCATATCAGAGGCGTTATATCCATATTATCGCAAAAGATTGGTGGTATAATGCCCAAAAAACCTTTTGTCTTTTTTAAGAATTACGATTATGTAAATGATCCGAGCGGACCTGGTAAAGGTTTGTATCAGGATATGACAAAATATAAAAGTGTTTCCGACTTTCGTAAAAAGAAAAGAAAACAACAAAAACGACGTCAATCTATGTTGAATATTTTATTGCAAACTTCGGATAAGAATTTTTTGGTTGATCCAACCGAAGAATTTTTCAATCCGCCATATAATCCAGCAGAAATTTCCCCTATGGGAATAACGGATGGAATATACCCTCAGGAAGATTTGGAAAATAAGCCATCGGGTAATCTATATTATGGGGTAACAGACACCCATTGGTTTCCAGCAGATGACGGAGAAATACAGGAAGAATCGGAAGAAGATTCATCGGAAAAATCCGAATCAAAACATAAGGATCAGATACCCCTTGCATAACAAGACATAATATCAGAGGTTTTATATGGAATCAATTGCACAGGCCCTAAGCGATATTTTGGTTGAAGATTCACCATCTTTGCATTTAGCGCCAGAAAATAAAGCAGAACCAATCGTTTTTTATTCTGAGGAGCCTAGTAAAGAATTGGTTTTAGAGATGCATGAACCCGAAATGCATGATCATGCTCATGAAGTATCTTTAGAAGAGCCTCACGATCTAGAAATCGTAGTACAAGATTTACCCGGTGTTGATCATTTGGACCCAGAACGAGAAAAGGAATTAGAAGTTTCAGAAGATAATTCTTCAACAATGGAATCTTCTGACGCCAATAATTTATCAAAATCAAAGCCCAAAGAAAAAGAAAAAGATAAGTTTGATCTGAAACATCTTATTCAGCACGGCACTGATGCGGTAGTTGCCAGAATCAAAGAACTTTTAGACGGAGTGCCAAAACATTCTGGTTATGATGAAAGTGGTATTGAACGATGTATTAAATATTTCGAGAAAGCTGATGATGGTATTTCCGATGCAATGTGCGCAGACTTGGATGGCAAACTAGATGCCAACAAAATCGAAGAAATTCGTTCTAAGATTGATGACGGTAAGGGAAGACTATACGATCGTTATGAAAAAATTGTAAGCAAGAAAAATAAGAAAAAGAAAAGAGCTGAAGAACTCTTTGGCTTAGTCAAAGAAGGTCAAAAAGCTACTCGTATTGATGGCATTGTAATTACAGTTCCTCTTCTTATTTCTAGAATCGCAAGAGTGTGTGCCAATGGTGCAGTATCAGCCGGTAAAGATATTGAAGAACTTTTTGCCAGACAAGTAAAGGAATATGATTTAGATAAAAGAGAACAGGCGGAATTGATTCAACTCCTCGAAGATATGGGACACTATTTTCGTCAAGATCGTGGATTTTCAACTGATACGGCGACGGTCGATCAGAGATCGCCAGAAAATTACGATTGGATGCCAAATTTTCAAGTTTAATCCCAATGAAAAAATACTCTTATCGCACCTTACCACTCATTACACGAGAATCTTATTCGGTAGAAGATTCTTCAACAGAACCTTCTTGGCTTCGCGATTTTGCTAAAAATTTAGAAAAAAGCAGCGTAGAGTCTCGAAAAGATGTAGAACAACGTTCTCTTTATGATCAGATTTCTTCCATCATGGGGAATAAATCGAAATATCCTACTGTTGAGGCTGCGGTAGAAGATATGCAAGAAAGAAGCGGTATTAGTGCTTATTGGAAGCAGGTAAAAGCGCGCGCAGAGCAAATCAAAAAAGCCAATGATTCGTCAGAGCCAATCGCTCTTTTTAGAAAATGTCCTCAGGTTAAATCAACCGCTAATAATTGTATAGAAGATAGTCGTGGAAATTTGCCCATCCCATCAATTATTGAAAGAATAAAAGCCATTCATCGGTCGGATGCTAGTGATGCAGACTGGGATGATCCTAATTTTCTCAAATATCTTAATGACAAAAATATAGAGGTTAAGCGTAAATATCCAGATGCCGAATCAAATGCCGATTCTTTAGGTAAGCTACATCACTTCGATGAAGAGGATATAGATGCTTCTAATCGAGACGCGTGGCATATTTTGATGCCATCCAAAGTAAAGTAATTATTTATGCCGGTTCATTCATCTCATTTGACACCCAAGGAAGAATTATTTTCTCTTTTCAAGGAAAATGTTCTCAAATTAGACCCCGTTGGTTTTGCAGAAAAATATTTGACTCTAGAGGGCTCGCCTTTTCGGCTTCATTCTAATGGATTTAAACCTTTTGCGGATATTTATCGCTATATTGGCATTAAGGCTTTAGAAAAAGATGCAAAACCGGTAGTACTAGTAAAGGGACGTCAGGTAGGTGGAACTATTATGGCTGCGGTCCTAGAAATGTATTTTACAGGCTCTGGTCTTTTCGGATTCGGCGATAAGCCTCCCGCTCGTATTATTCATGCTTTTCCTCAATTGGCAATGGCTGCCGATTACACTAAAACTAAACTTAATCCAATGATTAGTGGCTCTATTATTACAAATCCAGATAAAAAGGCTAAACGTTTAGAATCATATATGCAATGTTTATTGGATAAAAATAGTGATTCTGGAGACTCATTAGGTTTCAAACAATTTTCTAATGGCAATAGTATTCGTATTGATTCAACCGGTATTGATGCTGATAGACTTCGCGGACGTACTGCTGATTTTTTCTTTTTTGATGAAGTGCAAGATATGACTGATGAAGCCATCAATAATGCTGTCAAAATCCTTACCGCTTCTAAATATGGTCCTGAAGGTATAGGGGTACAAGTATATTTTGGTACTCCCAAGAGAAAAGGCTCATCATTCCATAAACGATGGTTGGCGTCTTCTCAACAATATTATTATTTAGGATGTGAATCTTGTAAAAAACATTTTCCTCTTTGTACGCCGGAAAATGATGACTGGGAAAAAATTTGGCTCTATGATTACATTGTAAAATGTACGCACTGTAATCATGAACAAGATAAGAGAGAGTCCGCTGAAAGAGGAAAATGGGTTTCCACTAAAGACTCTAATGAATGTTTATATGTTGGTTTTCATATTAATCAATTATTCATGCCTTATCTAACTAAAGAAAAGATTTTGGCTAATAAGCCAGGCATTCATCCTACTCAAACCGAACGTGCATATAAAAATGAAGTATTGGGGGAGTTTTATCACGGCGATTCAACTCCAATTACTGCTGAGGAAATTCGAGAGCAGTGCGGTGAGCCCGGTAGAAAGATGCGGAATCAAATCACTCCTGCTGATGAAATGGTTGCTTTTTTAGGAATTGACTATGGTGCCAAATCAGATTTGGAAGCCATTGCAAATCCAGAAAAGTATAAAGATAGGGGTCAATCATTTAGCAGTGCAGTTTTAATTGTACCACGTACTCCAACTATTCTTTCTATCGAATATGCTACCAAATTTAGGTACAATGATGTAGAAAGTAAGAAAGCGGCTATCGATCAAATTATGCGTCGATACAATGTTAGATTGGCGGTCGGAGATATTGGATATTCAAATGATTTTTCTGAAATTCTTGCTAACATTTATGGGGATCGTTATCTAGTTTCTAGAGCTCATAACAAAATTAATGACAAAGTTAAGTTCAGTAAAGATACATTTCCAAAAGAAATCATTTTTGAGAAAGATTTTTATCTGGCCGAATTATTTGACAAATTAAAACGAGGAGAGGTAAAATTTCCCTATGGTAGTTATGAAAAAATTGCTTGGTTAGTTCAACATTGTTCTAGTATGGATATTAAACCATCTATTTCTAGATCTGGTGACCCTCAAATTCATTATGTAAAAGGTAGTAGCCCGAACGATGGGTTAGCCGCGCTATTAAATGCATACCTTGCTTACAAATTTCATATTACTAAAGGTTTTACAACCAAAGGTATGGTCGGTAATCTTATGCCGGGTCAAAAAGAACAGCCCCTTGTAGTTGGGGCCTATATTTCCAGAAAATTTTGATCACTTTGGATATAGGGCTCTTGCGGCATTTTGTAAGAGGTAATCTAGTTGAATAAGTTCGTCAAGTCAAATTCAGAGAAATATTTGGAAGCCAAATCCTCGCAACCGCCTCAGATTAGTGCTCTGGTGGCTTCCTCAGTTTCTGAGGAACGTCGCAATATGTTGGCCGATGATGTAGCATCCGGAATTTATCGGGATGGTAGTTCCACCAATTTAGCATCTGGTGAGACTGCTAACGCTAATGTAGTGGCTTCGGTGCGTATAGCTAAGCATGCCCAGGTGTTAAGCGGAGGGCAGTTTTTAGATGGGGGCGTCGGTCCGGGCTCTAATTATAGGGGTGGGATGGGCGATTCAGTCAAACAAGTCCCACAAGTTTATTCACCACTATGGTTGAACAGCAATCTTAATTTACCGAGAGATCGTGTCACCATCAATGCTTGGTGTCGTAGTTTCTATGCGCTAAACCCTTTCGTGCATAATGCGATTAATTTGCACAGTACTTACCCAATTAGTAAGTTAAATATCAAATGTAAAAATGCAGAAATCCAACAATTCTTTGATGAAATGATTGAAAATTTGGATTTGATCAATATTTGTACTCAAATTGCTCAGGAATATTTTCTTTTAGGTGAAGCCTTTGTTTATGGTGAATTAGATAATACTAAAGGTATGTGGAGTCGGTTATTAATTGAAAATCCAGACTATATGATTGTAAAACGCACTGTAGTAGCCAATGAGCCTATTATTATGATGCGGCCTGACGAAAATTTGAAACGTATCATTAATTCAAATCGTCCAGCAGATTTAGAACAAAAAAAGCAGCTCAATCAATATATTATTGATGCGGTAAAACGCGGAGAAAATATTGTATTGGATAATTTCCATATTCATCACTTAGCGCGTAAAATTAGCCCATATGAAATTCGTGGAACGGGTTTGCCAGTTTGTATTTTTAGACAGCTAATGTTGTTCGATCAATTAAGAGAAGCTAAGTATGTACAAGCCGTAAATATGATCAATCCAATGACTATCGTAAAGATAGGATCGGCTGATTATAAGCCAACTCATTTAGATTTGGAAGCTTGGCGCAATGTATTTGAAGCGGCTCAGTACGATCAGGATTTCAAGATTTTTACTCACGAAGGCGTTGCGGTTGAGCGTGTTGGATGGAATCAGGGCATCTACGATATTTCTGGCGATATTACTCAATTGATGAAAGAAATCTATGTTGGTTTGCAGGTTCCACAAGTATTGATGGATGGCGGAGCTGATACCACTTATGCCAACGGTGGCGTTGCTTTGGATGTTCTTCGTCAGCGGTATATGCAATTCCGAAATATGTTAGGTTCTTGGTTACGAAACAAAATCTTCGCCCCCATATCTAAGATACAAGGTTTTTACGAATACAAGGATAAGAAAAAGAGACTGATTGTTCCAGAAATTGATTGGAATCATATGTCTCTCTTCGATACCGCTGATTATATCCAGAATTTAGTCACACTGACTAGCGGCAAGGGTGAAGAAAAACGAGCCTCCCTTCACTCTCTCTATCGTGCGATGGGTTTGGAATGGGAAGATGAAGTTCGTAAGAAACGCAAAGAAATGATTCAGGCCGCTATTGAAACTAAAGAAGCGGCCTCTCTCGAGAAAATGCCGCTTAACGCTCTTCGTTCTTTGGGTGATGGTGAGGATAATGAAATTCCAGAGCCCGATACTCAGGATGCCAAGGAAGCACCAGTTCCAGGCGAAACGGGAGCCGGAGAAGAGGCTGCGGGAGGAGGAATGCCTCCGATGAGCGGTCTCCCAGGCCTAGGTGGTAGTGGATCGCCACCCCCTCTGCCCTCACCACCCCCAGCAGGTGGCGCAGGGGGACCTCCCCCACCCCCTCCTCCAGCAGGTGGCCCGCCACCAGCGGCTCCGCCAGCCTAATAGGCGATAAAATGGCATTCTCACACATAGAGGGCTAAATATGGATAAGATTGCACAACGACTCAATTGGCTTCAACGTACCAAAGAAAAAACTTTTGGGAAATTGAAAGATCTAAAGACCGATTTTTTAGGGTCTGATGAGTATCGAGAAATTATCGACAAACTGATTAGTGTTGATGACGAAGTTCGTGAAAAGGCTTTTGAGCTTAAAGATTATCTCAAAATAGCGGAATCTAATTTCAATCGTCGCGAGTATATGTTTGCTATTTCTTATTTGGCTAAATTTCACGAGAAGATGGAAGAAATTATGACAGCCTTCCAAGGCCTCAATGATGTAGTACATAAACATCATCATGCTTTTTTATTTGGAGATTTAGATCCGAATCAAAAAGAGTATCTGATGGAAAAGATGCCTAAATGGTTCAAAGGCGCTCCTACTAAAACTGCTAGTGTTAAAGAGGCTGGGCTATCTGATTGGTGGTATTCAATGACCACTGATCGTGGCAAAGGGCTGCGACAATGGGAAAAGCGTTTTCCACAAACAGCTAGAGAATTAAAAAATCAAACTAACAATATGCTTAACAAGAGCAAGGCATTATCATCGACCTTCCTTAATTTACTTAAACAATTAGGTAAATATCGGGTAGGTCGTAAAATTGAAGATTATGTTCGACTGTTGCCAGGCATCAACAATAAATATCGTGCCTATAATAAGTCTTTCAATGATTTTTACAACAAATATGTTAAAAGTTATATTGAATCTCAAAAAGCAGCAGAAGAGGCTAAGTCCAAAGCTCTCGGTGTAGGAGGGGTACTTCCAGGCGCCCCCGCTTCGACTGTCGGAGGACCGTCGTCCCCTTCTTCTGGTAAACCATCTTCTACTCCTACCAAACCGTATCCAGGATTACCTATTTCAAAACCAATTCCTGCTCCAGTTTCTCCGGAAGAATCTGCTAAAATAGAGTCTCTCAAGGAATACATTCAAAATAATCCACCAGCTAAACCAGAATCATCTAAGGAAGTTAAACCTCCTTTTAAGCCACCATTTAATCCATCGGCTAAAACTGAAACATCAAAGCCGATTATAGCCCAATTGATAGCCAAAGTTATATTAAAAGGATAAAATGGCCCTAGGCCCCAACTTCTACATTAAATTAGCTCAAATGAGCAATTCTTTAGGCCTAAAACCAGAGGATGTACTGGCTATTATGCAGTTGGAGTCTGGCCTTAATCCACAAGTACCATCTAAGGCGGTTGGTTTGACGCAATTTTTACCCAGTTCTTTACGCGGAGTAGGCTTTCGTGGTTCTCCTGACGATTTTCGACAATTGTCAGGTGAAGAACAATTACCATATATTGAACGATATTTTCGTACTCAACTTAGCCTCAATGGTGGCCCTTTCAAATCGGCAGCTCAAATGTATGTGGCTAATTTATGGCCCCTCGCCCTTTCGTATCCGGATGTGAAGGCTAACAATCCTAATGCCATTATCATTTCTAGTCATCCAGAACCTAATCCACATCGTACTGTTTCTATTGATTTCGAAATAAAAGCTTACTACGCTAATCGAGGCTTAGATCTGGATCAAGATGGGAAAATTACCTTAGGAGATCTAGAAAAATTTCTCAATAAAGTTAAAACTTATGCAAACTATAAACAAAAATTATCAGAGTTTTATGCTGCCACTAAATCCCAACCAACAACGATATCGCCCGGCAATGAAGACTTTTTATCTAAATTAGAGAAGTTTTTAGATCAATTATTATCCTCTCTAGCCTCTCAAAAACAATTATCGATCAAGAAATATGCTAAGAAAAAGACATCTAACTATGGCGACTGAAAAAGAATTTGAACTTGCCGTTCAAGATTTGCAAGAAAATAAAGATCGTACAATTTCACTTGCCGAGGTAGTAGCTAAGGTATTGAAAGGGCGAATAGTGGAGATTTATGTAGGTGATCGATACGAGGATATCAAATATGACGATAGTACGGTTTGTTATCCGGCAGTGTTGGTTGGCAAAGTTATTACGGCTTTCAAGGAGTGTTTAGTTCTAAATTGCGCCTATATAGATCAGAAAACTAAAAAGATACAGTTTGGTAATATCATTTGTCTAAATGAAAGAGCCATCAGATTCCTAACAGAAGTGGATGAGACTGGTGTTCTCAAAGATACGTTCATAAATAGTCGAGACAGTAAAATTGTAAAAGACTTATTCAAGGGCAAGTAATACTATGGAGTTGTATAAGCTCGCCAGGATTAGAAAATTACCTAATGGTAAATATAGAGTCTTATCCGAAAAGGGTAAAGATTTGGGAACATATTCATCTAGGGAGCAGGCAGAAAAACGATTACGACAAATAGAATACTTTAAGCACTTAGACAAAAAAAGAAAAAAAAGAGCGCAGCAAGGCTTATCAGAAGTTATTGATTTGACGGATATTGAAGACTTATCATTTTCTGCTATTATGCGCCAGCTTCGCAAACAATGTGAAGATTCAATTGTGAAAGAATTTTTAGAATTATACAAGAAATGTTTTGATCGTCTTATTTTAGATGAAGAAGAAAATTCTGGTGAAAAGGCTCTAGCAGCTACTTTGCTATTATTTTGCAAACAACATAATGTGGTATTAGAGTAGAAATGAAAAGATTTATTCAGCTCAATGAACAATTATTTAGAGGCAGCGCCCCTTCATCTAATGAAGTGGTAGAGCTGAAAAAACGTCTCGGAATCAATAAAATCATAAGTTTAGATAAAGAGTCAGGCGTCAAAATTGCTAGAATTTGTCATCTATTAGGGATCAAACATTTAATTTTTCCTTTAGAGCAGTCAGAATTAGTTCCGTTATTCAAATTGCTTAGTCAAGATATTTATCATCTTTTGATGAAGGATGGCCCGACTTTCTTTCATTGTATAGAGGGTAAAGATCGAACCGGACTTTTGGGAGCACTTTATAGATGCAAATTTTTAGGATGGTCTTGTGAAAAGGCCCTTAAAGAAGCGGTTGAAATTGGATTTGGAAATGGTTTACCAGAAAAAACAATCTCAACTTATATCAAAGCTATTGTTGCTAATTGCCCTCATCATCATGTTCATGTCAAATCTAAAAGTGCGATGGAAACGATGGACATAAACGATGCGAGAGAAATTGGTACTGATAATGTGGATATTGCTTCCAATTCAAGAGTTTACGATACTGATTATGAAGGATCGGTATTAGATCAGGCAACCATGCAGTCCTTTGCCCCCTTCTCTGATTATATTAGACAATATCCTTGGGATTCGGTCTATCAATATAAATATGATCAATTCCCAACTCGTAGTAATTTTGACTTAGATCAAAGGGATCGAGTAATGATGGAAAGATTACTTTCAACAGAAGAAGGATCAGATATACCTCAAGTAGGGTTATATGATAATGTTGAGGGGGTTAAAGGCATTGGGCCGGTTGATAACGGTGGTGGATTCCTAAGTTATTAGACGCCTAATTTGGCATATACATACAAATGACGTTGACTCAACTTTCATATGACGTAACGGAAGCTGAAAAAGCTCAGGCCGAAAAAGCATTGATTGCTTTCGATCGATCTAAAAAACTTTTGTTGATTGCTGTTAATCATTTGAATATTATGCACACTCCTTTTAAGGATCACCCTGATATTTCGGAAGAGCAAATTTATAAATTCAGAGTTGCACTAAGAAATTATAGAGATCGAGTTATTGAGAATTTTAATCAATTCAAGAATATGGCTTTTAGATGTATCACTTTAATGCAAATTTTTTCTTCTGACACGCAAACTTTCAAATTGATGAAATCATTTATTTCTTCTGTTGATGATCTGGAAGACGATGTAAATGATTTTTCTGAAATTTTTAGTGATCTGAAATCAAGTGATTTTGTTAAAGATATTACCGCATCGATTGATGCCATCCAAAAGGATACTGACGAAATTGAAGAAATTATAGATGATAGAATCAAGAATCATATTCAATCTAATATTTTAGGTAGAACCTGGGTTGACGGTGTTAGTGATAGTTTACAAATTAAAATTGAAAAACAAGACCCTCTCTTAATTGATCTTTTTCACCAAAGGCAAGAAATGTTGAATGGGAAAAAGAGGGAATAATTCGCTATTTATCCTGAGGCACATATGTTCATAAAACGTGGAGAAGGAAAGATACTTACTGTTATTGACAGTGAAGATCTAGATAAAAAATCCAAAAAAGCAGCCCAGGAACTTGCTCAGCAACCATCTGTTGAAGCAAAACCTAAATCTGAAGAGTCGGAGAAATAAATGGTTATCATTGTAAAAACTTGTTGCACTTGTAAGCAAAGCAAAGAAGCGACCAATGATAATTTCTATAAGAATAAAAATACTGATGATGGCCTTTCCGCCCAATGTAAATTATGCGCTAAAAAATATAGAGATGAGCATAAAGCGGATAGAAAAACATACCCATCATATAATAATGAATATCGTAAAGAATATAGAAAAGAAAATAAATATCAGATCAATGAAGGGCTAAGAATTTGGAGAAAAGAAAATCCAGAACGTGCCAAGGAGATTTCCTCGAAAAGCTATGCCAAACATCGTGAAGAGAGATTAGAAAGCGTTAGATCGTCGTATCAAGATAATAAAGAATATCATAAAGAACGAAATAGAAAATATAGAGAGGAAAATATTGATTCTATTCTTCTAAATAATAGACGTCGCCGCAAGCGACTCGATAAATTTCCACGTATTCGACAAAATGAAGTCGATCAATTGCTCGAAAATTTTGATCATAAATGTGCTTATTGTTCTATAAGTGTAAAGAGGGGCGAAAATTTGCATTTAGATCATAAAATTCCGTTATGTCGGGGTGGCGATCATACTATTGATAATTTGGCACCCGCATGCGAAATTTGTAATTTAAAAAAGGGTAAATTGACCGATATAGAATTTTTACAACGTATAGGAAAAACAAATGTTTGCTAAATTTGGAGAATCGCTGGAAATTGGTCCAGAAAATGTTCAGGGTATTGAAACCGTAATTCCAGTTCTTGATCCTCAAAAATTAGAAGAATTTAGTAAATTTGCGGAGAATTTGAAGAAAATTGCCCCCAAAGCAAATGATTTTCTATATTTTTCAGCGGCCATGCTTCACGCTGCCGAGGCCTCGACTATCAATGAAGATGGAACCCAAAAACTAGATCGTTTCGGTAAAACGATTACTGCCTCTTGGGATAAGAGTAATGGAAGTTGGAAATGGGTATGTAGTGATAAGGCTATCAAGCCATATAAAAATGCTAATGGTGATATCTTTCCAGAAGAAGAGTTAGTCAAAGCATATAAGAAGTGGATTGGTAAGCCCCTCTGTATAGATCATAAATCTAGCTCTGTAGATCATGTTCGTGGCTTTATCGTAGACACTTATTATGATCGTAATTTGAAGCGCGTTATCGGATTGTGCGCTCTCGACAAATTCAACTATCCAGATTTAGCTCGCAAAGTAGCCACTGGGTATCAAACTGCGGTAAGTATGGGAACTGCGGTAGGTCGGGCCATTTGTTCGGATTGTGGTAATGTAGCTCGGGTCGAATCTGACTTTTGCACTCACATGAGAAATAAATCATGCTATGGTGAAATCAATATCGATCTCAATCCAATTGAACTATCAATCGTAGTCAATGGTGCTGATCCAAAAGCTCATATCAAGCACATCATTGCAGCAGCCAATACTCTCAATGCTTATGTAGAAACTAAACAAGAACAATTGAAGAGGTTGGCAGATAATCAATTTACCGCTAGACTTGCTCGTGATGACGGGAGCGGTAATGCTACCTCTTTTGATATTCAGGCTAATGATCTTGGTCAATTTAGGCAAGATATCAATTCTGCCTTCGAAAAATTAGAGGAAATCAACACCTCAATGCAAAAAGATACTAATGAAGCGGCATATAATCAGTCCTCAGGGACTTTGGCAATGCCTGAATCTGAATTTCCAGGCACTGACCAAACCCTGGCGCCTCCGTCTCAAAGGTTTTTAGCCGCTGAAACCAATAACGAATTGAAACAAGAACTTATGCAAGTCAAGGCATCTATTGAGAGACGGTTAGTTGAAATGCAAAAAGATTTGGATAAATTAGCCACTATCAACAAAGAGGATACTATGTCGGGATCAAAAGATATGCAGAAACAAAGCTACTTTCAAGGTGGGGGCGGACTCAATGAGCCCACTCCAGGTGAACGTCGGTATGAGGTAGATCCTCTCAATGAGCATCTTCGCGACAAGGAAGACAAACAAATGGTAGGCCAAAAGCCTTTCCCAGGAGTTGGTGATGTTGAAGGGCTATACCCCAATTCACATCATGAAGGAAAATCCGATATGGAGCTAAAAAAGATGTTAGCCCGCGCCGAAGCCGAAGAAAGGGCTATGCGTCGGACAGCAGTCATCCAAAAGGTCAAAGACGCTCTAGAAGAGACCAAGAAAGAAGGCTACTTCCTGGGTGGTGGTGGGCTAAATGAACCAACACCCGGCAAGCGACGCTATGAGATTGATCCTCTCAATGAACACCTTCGCAATAAAGAAGACAAGCAAATGGTAGGTCAAAAGCCTTTCCCAGATATTGGAGATGTCGAAGGACTACACCCCTCTCCCGATTCAGCGGAGCCCAGTGATGAGCTTGCCCGCAAGAAATTACTACAAAGAGCAGAAGTAAAGCCCGGTCTTACTGCTCGTTTTACCAAGAATGCTCAGAATCCAGGCAAGAGTGTTTGGAGAGTTTTCCAAGACGGTGAGTTAGTTCTTACTGCTTCGGTAGATGAAATTTCTGCTGGGCGTGCAGATGCGCTTCACAATGTAATCGGTACCAAGACCTACGGTGAGGATTTACTTGCCAAGGTAAAGGCTTTCGGTGCAGCAAAGACATCATCACTTATCAAGAGTGGTCAAGCCGCTGCTCCTCCGCCTCCCCCAGCTGGCACCCCTAATGCTATGCCTCCAATGGATAGCGGCGCCGGAGAAGCATCCAGCGCTCCTGACGCAGGAATGGATGCAGGTAAAGATGGCAACGTCAAAGATAAGGCCATGGAAGCTCTCGACAAGGCGCGCGATGGTATTTCGGATGCCACAGAAGTGGTCAAAGAACTATTAGGCGAAAAAGCCGAGATGGGCGATCTTGGTGATATGGGCGCTCCCGCTCTTCCTGAGGCTTCAGCTCCAGGTGCGGCAATGTCTCCCGCAGACGATGCATCAGATTCAAGTCGTGTTAGCACCGCCGCTCTTCATAGTATGCGGAAAGAGCTAAATGGCGCGCTGATTCTAGCGTTCAAGGAGTGCATCGCTTCTCTACAAGATCACGAACAGGAGCTCAGCACTATCGTAGGAATGTACGATAAAGGTGTTGTCAATGAAAAGACCAAAGATTTGGTCAATTCGTTGGTAAATGATGCCATTACAGACGCTAACGTGTCTCTGGCTAACCTTTTCAAGGTAATGGATTCTTTCGTCAAATACGCGCACGGTACCCAAGCAATGGTAAAGCGTGCCGAAGAAGAAGCAGAAATGCTACGACAAGGCAACGGAGATCATATGGATTTAGGACTAATGGCTATGATTGGTGATACAGGCAAAGAAATTGCGGAAATCGAGGCCGGTTTGGCTGCTGATGATGCCGCAACCCAAACAGCAACTGCAGCAAATGAAGCGGTCGATGCAATGTTGGCAGATGATCTAGCAGATGACGCTGATGCGGATGATGCTGATCAGGAAGTCAATGATGCTTCGGATGCTATGTCAAGTGAGGAAAGTTCAGTTAGCTGCGCCAGCGACATGAATGATGCTGATGCGGTCAAGGTTACTACGCCAGACGGAAAGACAGTAATGGTTCCGGCCGGTAGTCAAGTAGTTTCAGCTGAACTAGAATCTCGTGCAGCTCGCGAAACACTTCGCACCAAGCTAGCAGCAGATATCAAATGGAACCCCGTGTTCTATGATTTCCATCCTAAGGGTGGTGCTGAGCCCGGACCTCTCGATGTCAAGCCTCAAGATGGTTTGGAAGTCGTAGAGAATCTAGAAGAGAAACATGATAGAATGCTAGAAGTAGCTACCATGCCTCCCAAGGTTCGTAAAGAGGCGGAAATGATTCAGCAACTCGTATCAGAAGGTAAACTCAGCTCCAAAGATCTGGACGCTCTGGTTGCTAATGGTGTCGATCCCGCTGCAGTCAAATACTGGAAAGAGTTCTATGGTGAAGTAGGGCCTTCTGGTAAAGAGTTTGCTACTGAATTAGTTAAGGAGCATGCTAAAGCTCAGGCTGACGAAGAAATGAACAAGTATCGTGTCAAGTTGGCTCGTTCTTATGAGGTTGCCTATGATATGGCAAATCGTGGATTGATTCCCAACGAAAAGACAGCCATCGCTAGTGAAGTGGAATCGATTATGAAGTGGAATGATGAATCCTTCGAAGGTATGCAAAGGGTTATCGCACGTCATGCCCCTCTACTTCAAAAATCAGCCGGACGCCTACCGCAAGTAGGTTTGGTTAGTCAGGCTGATGTAGTGAGCGAACAAGAAGGCGACTTAGTTTCACAACTTACAGCCGCGTTTTCAACCTCCAACAAAAGACTCTTCTAATAAGGTGAGAATATGATGACAAAGATTAGTTTAGCAGACACTATTGCTGCAGATATGAAGAAAAACTTGGACGCTAATAAATCCTTGTTTAGTCGGTATGCCACAGAAGATGCGGCTCCTGCCAAAGATAAAAGCAGCGAGTCCAGCTCTGCCAAAGCAGATGATGGAAACGTACGAGACGGTGATAAGGGATTGTATCCCGCAGCACCGTCCTTCGATAAGGGCAATGCCAAAGATCACTCAACAGAGGAATCATCTTCCTCGATGAGCGCTTCAGATGGTAAAGGCCTCTATCCCGCCGCACCCGCGTATGATAAAGGCAATGCAAAGGACGAATCGTCAGAAGATTCAGCCAGTGCCGATGATCAAGAAGCAAAAGATGAGTCATCTGATTCGTCTAGTGCCGATGATCAGGAAGCCGATGAACAGGACGCAAGCGACGCACAATTAGCTGATGCCCTCGATAAGGCTGCAGCTCACTTGCTAACCGCTTCGGCCGTACTCGACCAAATCGGACTAGAGAAGAGCGCTTCGCTAAGTCTTAAAATCGCCAGCTTCGTAGTAGAAGCCAAGAAAAAGAAAATGGATTCCAAGAAAAAGAAGAAAGACTCAAAAAAGGATTCCAAAAAGGACTCTAAGAAAGACAGCAAAAAGATGCCTTTTGGCAAGGGTAAAGCGGATAGCAAGTCCAAGTCTGACAGCAAATCCAAGAGCAAAGCCGATAGTAAATCCAAATCCAGCAAGAAATAAAGGCTGAAATGGGCACCAAAATGTTCAAGCCTGGCAGTTTTGAGGAAGAATTGGCCAGAGGTATGCACGAACGATTGATCGCTAATCAACGCGAGAATCAGTTTCATTATGATCAGATTACCAAAGCGGCTGATTTTGTCAATGCTGCGGCGGAGATTTTTGATGAGACTGGTTTCCATCAAGAGGCCGAAGTGCTAACCAAACTGCTGGAAAAAATGGCCCAAGTCAAAAAACCAGAAATTGTTGAGTTCAAGAGCCTTCTCAAAGAGCCTCAAAAAGAAAAGTTTGACAAAGATATCATTGAATTCAAGAGTTTATTGGAGCCTGAAAAAGAGGAAGTAATCGAATTAGGCCCCGAAGACATTGAAATTTTAGAGTCCAAGGCGAATAAAAAAAAAGCGTAAAGCCGAGTAAAGGCGATCCTTACACCAAGAATCTTTCACCTGACCAAATGGTAAAGAATTACTTGCGTACAGGAACGCCTTTTGATTATGATGCGAACGACGCAGATGATTTGCTTCTTGTAGAATTTGATGAGCATGCTCCTCCGACGGAAGAGGATGGTTCCAAACTATTTGAAGAAGAGGATTAGGTTAGAGAACGCCTGATATATACCTGCTTAGAAAACATTTACGAGGTTTCAATTGCTAAGAATTATACAGAGTGGGTATGGATTGCCTACATCAATGATTGTCGATCCTTCGGCAGAGTTTCAGCCAGGCCAAGTTGCAAGCGTTACCGTCCTCGGTAATCAAGTAATGGGTACCGTTTCCGATGGCACCTCCCCTATTGGTATTATCGATGACATCAAAATTCGAGCTTTTACAGCGGTGGCTTGGAATGAAGTCATTACTGTACCAGCCGCTGGCGTACAAAATCCAACTACTGGCCAATTTATCACGCCAGTGGATATCAAGGCGGAACTGCATCATGCTTATGTTGCGCCATATAGTTTCGTATCTACAGTACCAGTCCAATTGGTACCTATCAATGGGGTCGTTATTTTCCCAGCAGGCACTCCGCTCAATTATGACCTAATGGGGACGGGAACCCCTAACGCTATCCGAACGGTCGTCAATTATACCTATCAAGTACCTAATATTCCGGGCGATGATAGCACGCAGGGAAGCGGTAGAATGACGGTTTGGTTTCAAAGAATGTTTTGTCAGGTAGATCAGTTTGAAACCAATCAAGTCTACCCCGTTAGGTCTAACTTGTATGTGAGTGAGATTGGACTATTTACGACTCGAAGACCGAGCCCAATTCACCCAAGTATTGCGATAACGACCGCGCCTCCTTCCCCTACCAATTCACTCCTAGAATTGCTATTTTTATAATCAATGGAATATATCAAACTTCCGGAGCAAGAAATTATTGACGCCTATCTTACAGGCATAAGTTCGTGCAAATTGGCCGAACAATATGGCGTTAGTCGTTGGGTTATTGATGATAGGTTGGCCCGCGCCGGAGTCAAACATCACAAACAAGGATCATTGTTGCGAAAATGCAAAAATATCAATGAACACTATTTCGATATTATCGATACCGAAGAAAAGGCTTATTTTCTAGGGCTATTGTATGCGGATGGATGTAACCATAGAGATAAGAAAAAGAAAGTAGGCATTGCCAAATATCAAGAGTTGAAAGCGTATTTAGCCACGATAGATGCCAAGAAATCAAAACAATCCGCTTAGTTCCTAACTATCGATATTTCCGCATTAGATCGACCTCTATCTACCAAAGGTAGCCCTAATGACTTTCAAATTGCCCAAACGCGACACTCTAATTACGATGGACGCCTTCGATCGGTTGGCATATCAAAAAGGCTGGGTTTCTCAACCCGCCCCTCTCACCAAACAAGCCTCTGTCTTTAAAAAGGCTGATTTAGCGCCGGGTGAATCTCTCTCGGAGAACCTGCTCAAATTATGCTCAGGGCTTCGCGGGGCTGGCCTGGAATCTGCTGCCCAAGAGATTGAGCAAAATTTCTTGCTGATGAAAACAGCCGAAGTGCATCTCTATCATGTACATGATGAAGAGGGCGAAGACATTATCGATTTTGCTCATCCCGATGGTGGTAAAAAACTGGACAAGAGTTGGAACGAACTGGGTGAAATTGAAACCATCGTAGAGCGCCAGAAGAAAATCAGACAAGTAGTAGAGAAGGAACCAACGGGTAAATTGGATGCCAAAATTGCTGCGGCATTGATGAGAATCAAGACTGCCGATACACCTGAAAATGACGCAAAAGCAATGGTCGATGCGGCCGTAGATAATATCAACGCCGCTACTACGATGGCCGTAAATTCTACCCAACTGCCTCAACGCGGAGCCTGGCGAGCGCTGCCTGTTCCATTTGTAGAGCATTATGTTAATACATTCTCAGATGATGCTAACAATTTCAATTCTGAAATATCCAGTTTCCGCACCAAATTTGATGGCTCACCACAAGCCACTTTTATTGGAGAAATTGTTCGGGTTGTTCAAGATTATATAGATATGGTAGCGGTAGCTGTTGGCCCTAGTTTGCAAAAGGGTGGTAGAAAAACTGTTGTATTGGAACCCGAAATTGGTGGCCAACTTAGTACGGTACTTTCTACTTCCAAGCGCGCTCTACAACAAGCAGCCCAATTGATACAAGGCGCTCTTCCAATTTATAAAGACATACCAAAAGCTGGCCCGACACAAAAAAGTATGATTGGTGATATTGCTACTCTACGCAGTCAGCTCAATGAAATCAAAACAAAGCGTTCCGATAAAGCAACTGCGGATTGGGCTGCAGGAGAGGATAAAGAACTTTCCGATCTAGATCAAAGCATTCGTACCACGCCAACTGCTGGAGACGCAAAGAAATTGGATGACCTGAAAAAAAACATCAATGACGCTCATCAATATGTAATGAGCCAAGGGAAGTAAATGTCATCTCCGGCTCCTTTTATGCAACCAGCACCAGCGGCGCCTGCTCCCGAAGCTCCTAGAGCAGGTTCGGCACCAGCTCCGTTTATGCCTCCCGCCGCAAGCCCTGGCACGCTCGCCGTACCACAAACGGTTATTACTGCTCCTAAACCCGCTCCGTCAGGCGTTGGCGATGTTGCCAATAGTATGGCCGCAGTCAAACAAATGCAGCAAGCCATTCTCAATTTTTCCAAGGCACTGGCTGCTTCTCCTCTCGGCAAACAAACTGGCCCTCAAGAAAGCACTAGTGGCCAATATTTGGGTGGTACCGATCCATTTGGAGCGTTCCTAGTGCAGCACTATATGCAGAATGTTGCGCAGCCAGGCAAGCAAGTCGTCACTCCGACTGATATGAAAATGCCGCAACGAGAGCAAACTGCCACACCACAAAATTTGTTTCGTGGTGTAGTCAATACTATTGCGATGGTGGGTACTCCGTCCGCTCCGGGCGCTCCTCGTACCGAAGCTAGACCAGATGGTATTTGGGGGTGGCGAACTCAGAACGCACTTCTATCCATTTATGAGGTGTGTCGTTCAATGGTTTATTTTATGGGAGACCTAAAAGTCAAAGCCAATGTCAATGTTGAAAAGGAGTTTGAGAATTTTACCAACACTATACAAGAAGCATTGATGGCTCCGCACTCCGCCAATCAAGGACAGAAAAGATATGCGGTTGGCAAAGAAGCAGAATTATCCGCTGCATTGACAAAGGACATCAAGTTTTTTACTGAGTTAGCGCAACAATTCAAGCAATTAGTATTGGAAAACAAAGAATACCGTGGCTATATTGATCAAACTAAATCATTTGGTAAGTATGAAACTACTGAGTCCGGTTTGACCAAAGAAGAGCAAGAAATTTTGCAGAAGAATATGAACACCGTGATTCCTGGTTTAGAGCCGCTAATGTTCAAGGATATTGCCACCCCTGAGGGTTTCAAGGCATATCTACAAAGAACCAACATTGATCCAGGCTCTCAACAAGCCCATCAAATACTAGACGCCTATAAGAAGCGTTTTTCTCCTTCTACCGCTGCTCCTGGTCCAGGATACTAATTATGCTTTTCAATGATGAAGAAACACAAGTTCTGGTAAAGTCTCTATTCGATCAAGAATTAGAGAAGTTAGTTAGACTTGCTCAGAGTCCTAATTTGGCCGCTGGGGAACAAATGTTGCAAGGTATTGCTCGCAAACTGCTCAATGCATTGCCAGAGTCCAGCATTTATTCAGACCGCCCCGATGCCGAAGTTTTCATCAAGGATTTGGCTAGTCTAGACTCTCTATTGAGTTTCCTCCAAACTAAGGAAGTCAAATTCAATGGTGCCAGAATTGTCTATCCGGGTGGGGCAGGACAAGGATTGGAAGAGCTGCCTTCCGATCGAGTAAAGGCGGAGTACCTCCCATATCCAAAAACTGGCCAACCCCAATACTACATTGATCCGGCAGGACTAATCGCTTACATTCACGATCTTGGTTCTAAGATGGAAGACAATAAGTTTGGACAGGCCAGACTTACCGCTATCGGTCAAGAAATTGAAAGCAAACTGAATTTTGTCGTGCCCCCGCCTGGCGCTTCCGAAGTCAAGTATCCAACTACCGAAGAACAACATCAACAAGAAATGAAGGGGTTAGAAAAGAAACCCGACGAAGTGCCCACCGGCGCCCCTGGTGCTCCCGGTGCCCCCTTCGATTCATCCAAAGCCGTTCCAGTTTCTTATCAACAATCAGGCGCCCAACAACAGCAACAAGAAGCAAAATTGCAGGGAGTAATACAACAACTCAATCAATTTCCGTTGAATCGTAATTGGGTTGATTTGGGCAGGATCGCCAGTTGGGCAGAAAATTGGATGTCTTATGTTCGGGAACTCAAACTTCCCCTTGATACCAATGAAATTGAGAATCAGGTGCTTGCTCCCATCAATCAATTGGTCAATACCTACAAAGTGAAACAAATTATGCTATCCAGTCCTGATACCACCGCGGCCGGGCTTCCCGCTACCGTTCGGAGATCGATGGGCGGTTATGTTGCCAATTCTAATTATGCTGCTTCCAAATTTATTGGCGGAGTGTTAGAAGTGATGTATCCTATTAGCGCTATGCTGAATAATGTTGCGCTTGCGATGCAGGGGATGGCAAAGGATATGCAGGAAGATCTGAATAAGCAAATCGGGCAAGGATATTCCATCCTACAAGGCAATATTGAATCGCTGCAAGAAATCAAGAGACTAGTAGATCGAGGGGCGCACTAATGAATAACGCTCGTCATCAGTTTTTGCAAGATACTCTTTTGGTAGAAGAATTGGTTAGAGATTCGAAAGTCAAGACTGCTTCTGGGCTAACCAGTTCTATCGGTAGTTGGATTTCAGACTATATTTCGGCTCATATTGATCCAAAAAATAAGGTAGCCTCAGTATTGAATCTATTAGTGCCAGGCATTATGTATGCGATGGGATTCAAGTGGATGTCAATTTTATTGGAAGCGGCAGAGCAAATTTTTGGATTCAGTTTGACTGGCATTTTCTCTTCCATTATTGACGCTATCACCGGCCCCCTTCATGACGGTACTATTACTCCTGAACATATAGATCAAGCCGCGAAGGGTGCGGTTTTAGGTGGTTCTGTTGCCGCATCTGTTTCTCTTCGAGAAGTACAGTTATTGAAATTGACTTGGATCGATTTGCTACACTCTCCTAAAACCAAAATCTCTCGTGCTTCTTTCTTCGATTTGCTTCGTGGAAAGACAGGCTCTATCCTCTGGCGAGTTATCGCTTGGATTTTTAAGGCCGCTCTTTCTGCTGCCGGTCTGATGGTTTTAGGTGATGCCGGTGCTAAACTAATGGGCAAACCTTCTCCTCTTTCCGCCAACCCTCTAGCCCCTTCCCCATCTTCTGAGTATGTTCCTGTTTCTTCTACTCAAACTACCTTCAAGCCCGCCCCCGACTATCATCCTGAAAAACTCAATATTACTGGTTATTGGATCGAAACGGTTCCTCCTGAGGAAATTGGCAACACCATCGCTGACTGGGTACAAGCGATTTATCCCGATACCAAAGGTTTAGACTCTCAAATTCGCTCAACTTCTGGTTTCCAAAAGGCGGTAGATGCCATTCAGGACTATAATAAGACCAATTCCGGTAATTATACCTTCATTCCTAAGGAATTTACCTCTAGAAAACAGATAGTGGATAGTTTTATGGATGAATTAGCCGAAAAAGCCCCAGCAAAAGGCCCTCCAACCACCAATGTCCAGTACAAATAGCCATAAAAAGGTATATCAGCATGCCACGACAAAATATCGACACTGAGGTCTTTGAGAACTTTCTCAAACTGGCCCAAAAAGAGGGTTTGGTGGCTACTGCCGCTAAAAAAGAGCCTAATCCTGATGATTCCAAGAAACTCTTGGAGAAAAATCCTCGTTGGAGTTGGCAAGATGCGGATACTATCTCCGCTCTTTATGGCGTCAAGCCCGATCTTCCCGAATCAATGAAGTACGAGCGTAATATCATCGAGGACGCTCACCCTAACGCCTGCGTTCTCGCCCCCGCCTACGATCGTCTCAATGCTTTGGTGGAAAACAACAACGAACGCCAGAATATTATGCTGCATATCGTTCATAAGACTCCCGATGGCAATTATACTCATCATCGGTACGCCCAATCCGAGCTAATGCAGTCCCTGGTTAGAACCGCCAATCATCTGGAAAATCAATCTATGGCTGAGCTAAGGGTTTTGGCCGATGTTTGCATTGAACAACTCTATGCTAAGGCTTTTGGCTTGGATGATGTCACAAATCTCTTTCAAGGCGGGCTAGAAGAAGTCGAAGATGTGGGCTCTGGGGCGGGCACTGCCGCAGTTTTGGGTGGGGTGACGGGCGGTATCATCGGAGCCTTTACAGGCCCTCAGGACATCCTCCCAGGCGCTTGGTTAGGGGCTCGTATCGCTGGCGCAGCCGGTGGGGTGCTTTCTGCCATCTTCAAGACCGCTCCCCAAGCCAAAAATGTCGCTATCAATGCTCAAGAGGCCCTAGACGCCACCGTTGCATTGATGCAAGAGCACGCTAATGACCCCTTGCTGCATAGTTTGGCTACTTCCCTCAAACATATCGGACAAACCGCCAATCTTTACGCTCAAACGGTCGATCAAATGCATATGCAAACCAACGATCCTTCCGCTAAACATCAGGCAGAGTCGGTTGCTACCGCTTATTTGGACGAAATTACTCAATTGAACCATCTGGCCGATGTTTTCATCAATGCAGCCGAACAGGGCCGTTATGCCTCCCAGGAATCGGATTGGTGGGCGAAATTGAAGACGCCGATTACCGGCATTTTCGGCGACAATGTGCATAAGGCCATTGGAGCGATGAAAGCCCTCGAAACTACCACCAAAACAGCGTCTAGCGGCATCAATTCAGTAATGCAGGAAATTCATTCGGTTGCTACCGCCCCTTCCGCTGCTACTAATCCAACCATTTATCAGATGCCGCAAGAGCCTGATTTTGAGGGGGAAATGGCAGGATTACAAGAGGAAATGGCCAATTTCCAGGGCGCCAAATAATTTCTTCCCAATATGGGAATATCAAGACATCAAATTAGACTTTCAAGGTGTAAGACTTTCTCAACAAGGAAAAAACTATGGCTCTCCAACCAGTACAAGGCGGTCGCGAACCGCTAGGTCAATTCGACGGTTACTTTCTCGACACTCTTAGCTTCCTCGGTGGCGAAGTTTGTACATTCATTGCAGTTCCCTCAGCCAGCAACCCTGGCCCTGCGGATTCAGCAGACGGTTATCTCTATGGTGGAACAACGATTCCAGCGGTAACCAAATCACAGCTAGCAGTTGCCCAAGCTGGGCCCTATATGCTAGCTGACGATGGCACAGCATCATATGCTGGCACAGTTTCAACTGGCTACGGCACCCTTTTCGGTACCGTCGTTGGTGGAACCGTTGGTCAAACACAAATCGGTTCAGGTACCGTTCTAGGCCCACCGACCCAAACAGGCTCAAGCCGCATTACTTGCTGGGACAAGCCCGGTCTGTATAAGGTTTCTTTGGATGCTTGCGATCCGACAGCTGCGACTGGCCTGCAACCCACCAATGCAACGCTCACCACAGGCGCTCCATTATTCGTAGAGGCGAAGGGAAGTGCTAACCCAGGTTTCTTGACACCGTTACATACAGCAACTACTGTTGGTTGGAACGGCTCGCTTGCAACAGTGCTCGCTCGTTTCGTTGAATTCGAGACCAATCGTGCTCTTGTTACCACACCTAATCGCTTGGTGGCAGCGCTCAACTCGCCTTCAGCCAATCCTCAGGTATCGCTTACACAGAAAGTACAGTTTGCGGTATTCAGCTTTATGCCAGAGTCAAGCCTACTCGCATAAGTTTAGTAGGTAATCAAAATGCTCAAGGGGCCGAGAAGAAATTCTCGGCTCTTTTTGTTTTTCTAATTACTAATAATTTGATATACCAGTAAAAGGAGACTAATATGACTTCTGATATCAATGGAACAGTAGTTGCAATTCAAGGCATATCAGTAAATTCAGTAACACCAACGGATGGGTATGTTTTGACTTACGATGCGACGGATGGGTATTGGAAGCCCGCCCCTCTTCCGCGTAGTACATTGAGCCAGGCTTATTTTACTTCGAGTGGCTCTTGGACTTGTCCGACTGGCGTGAGCAATATTTTGATACTTGCGGCTGGCGGTGGCGGTGGTGGGGGAGGTGGAACATATGGAGTCGGTGGGGGTGGTGGCGCCGGAGCTTGGCAACAATCTGGATATGTATCAGTAACAGCAAGCACTTCTTATACAGTTACGATTGGCGCAGGTGGTAGCAGTAGTTCTGGAACCGCCTATGGAACAACTCCTTCTAGTTCAGGAAATGGTGGTTCAACTACATTCGCTAATGGTGCGACAGTTTTGTTTTCAGCAATAGGTGGCGGAGGCACAATAAGCGTGGGCGGTACCAGTACTTATTCGATTGGGGCCCCTAGTTTTCCAGGCGCAACCAATTATGTCAATAATACCGGCGTTAGCATTCTAACTGCCGGAAGCGGTGGTAATAGTTCTGCATCCGGTTTTTCCAACTGGATCAATACATATGCGGGTGGTACCTCTGGAAGTGAAAATGGGGGAGGAGGCGGTGCAGGGCCGCAAGGTAATGGGGGAAATGGTGGAAGTTCCAATTCCGGAACAGGCGGAAATGGTTCCAATGCTGCTGCCAATACTGGGGCAGGTGGAGGTGGCGGAGGCGACACCACAACTGCTGGTGGCTATAATGGCGGAAATGGTGGCAATGGCGGTTCCGGCTATCTCTACATCATTTATTGATGTTTGGTGTGTTGAAAGGCTTGGATGCGTTTGATCCAATCATGAAATTCGGATAGAGTCATACCACTCTTAGACCAATTACAAAACTTACAAGACGAAACTACATTGTTTTTGTTATGGGGAAAAGAACGATCTACGCGATCGATACCATTGTAAATGTATATGGCATTGTCCTTGGCTTTTTGAGAAGATTTTTTGTCGCTCTTGGCATAATTGAAAGTATTGCTTGGCGTACAATCACAATAGAAACAATTCATTTGAGAAATTGAGTAGTATTCCTCTAAGGTCAAATCAGTATCGTCTTTATGATTCCGAAATACACATTTGACAGAGGTTTGCAAATAACTATTGTCAGGCAGTGGGATGGTTTTGATTTTGAGTGGCTCGAAAGGTTTGAGTTGCAAATGATTAGACCAATCCAAAAATTCTTCTACTGTACGGTCATTTTTGGCGCGATTACAGGGATAGCAGCAGGACACTACATTATCAGTAGTATGGTGTTTGCTGGCATCAATACGATCGAGGCCGTTGTATGAGAAAAGACCTTCTTCCTTGGCTTTTTGAGAGCCACGGGCACTTTTAGTAGCAAATTGATTATGATGGTTTGATGGCACGATCCCACAATAATAACAATTTTGTTGAGAGAGCGTCAAAAACTCTTCAAATGACACACATTGTTCATCGTTATAGGCATAGACGTTTTTCCATACCCTCCGTGCTGATGTAATACGGGGCTCAAATTGTCTGCGGCCCTCTATAAGTTTGTATGCTCTTGCACTGGCACTTTCTGAATTGAGACAACCGCACGATTTAGTGTTTCCATTATTGATTTTATCCGTCGTGATAACCACAATATTACCACAATCACACTTGCATTTCCATTTACCAATTAGATATTCAAGCATTGTTAGTCGATTCTTTTTGATACCAACTTGTAAATCGCTTTCGCTTTCTTTTCTAAAACAACCGCAAGATTTTACTCCGCCATTTTTTAGTTGGTATTCTTTGACTGTTTTAGTGCCCCCGCAATCGCAGCGACAATTCCAGGCTGGTTTCATTCGTATAGTTTTTATCCCTTCGGGAATAGGCGACGCTTTCGATACTACCGTCAATTTGCCGAACTTTTGTCCTACCATATCAATAAGTTTATTCATAGTGTTTTCTTCCGAGTGATGACCTCTAACATATATCGTAATACGCCCGTGTCAAGAGGAAAATAAATCAGGCATAATTAGATATTTTCTGTAGGCGCACTCTGCGCTGTAAGCTGGTAAAACTGGCAAATCAATCCATTTTCAGGAGTATCTAATGAGTAATCAAATGTTTAACGGACAGGGGCAAATGAATGCCACCTCGCTCCAAGACGCCATCCAATGTTTGGCGAAATATGCTGCAATTCTTCAGGAGAATGTTCCGGCGAATCAAGGTCTTGCGGGACAACCAAGCCTCTCTGACCAAAATCGTGATGATTTGATGGCCAGAGCCATCAGCAGCCAAGAAGGCAAAATTGCTCTAGCCCAAGCAATGGCGAATCCAATTCGCAGAAACTTGGACTATCATGGAATCGCTCGCCGGGCTCTCGTGGTTGATCCACTTAGTCAGGGTGCATATCCGACATATGAGCGTGATATCGATGTCGCTGCTGTCGTAGTTTCCAGCAACGGCACCGCACCAGAATCACGTGTCTTCGGTGACCGCGTTGTGGTTCCCGAGTTCGAAATCGTGGCCAACCCCACAGTTCGTATTTCGGAAGTTAAGCGTCGTCGGTTCAATGTTATCGACCGTGCAGTTCAGAAGGCTCGTCAAGAAATCATGGCACAAGAAGACGCTAACGTCTTTGCGGCCATTGACGCAGCGGCTTCGGTTGAAAACACAGTGCAAGACATCGCAGATGCGGGTCTTCTCAAGCGCGACCTCGTTGAGCTAAAGGCTCAAGTTGATCGCTGGGACCTCGTAACCACGAAGTTCTTCATGAACATCAACGAGTTTACCGATATCCTCAAGTGGGGTAGCGGTGGTGGTCAGGGCGTAGGTGGTGGGGAAGTTGATCCCGTCACGATGCGCGAAATCCTTCAGACTGGGCTGTATGCTCACATCTGGGGCGCTGACATCCTGGTGAGCAAGATTGTGCCCCCCGGAACCGTGTATTGCGTCGCCGATCCCGAATTTCTAGGGGTTATGCCGATCCGTCAAGACATCGAAGTTCTCCCTGCAGACGAACCCCGCCAGCTCAAACTAGGCTGGGTCGTAAGTGAGCAGATTGGTTTGGCAATTGTCAATCCCAGAGGGGCTGCAAAAGGCAATAAGAGCGTAATTATCGGGGCGTAGTAATAACCCAGTAATTTCAAGCATTTAGCGTAAGCTAAACTCAGAGGACGGAGCTAAAAACTCCGTCCTTTTTGTTTTCATTTGGCCGGTACTTGACACCCCCAGGCTCCGTGAGTATGTTATACTCTCATACTCAAACATATGGAGATCAAATGAGAAAGTTAGACTTAGTGGGACAGAAATTCACGAGAATGTTGGTTATTGCTTCGGCCACCCCCGAAAAAGGTCGGACACAGTGGGTTTGTCGATGCGATTGTGGAATCGTAAAAACAATACCAGCTTCTAAACTAACTGGTGGTCGTATCAAGTCTTGTGGCTGCCTAAATATGGAGAAGCGTATCGAACGCTGTCCCCAAATGACTGCCGTGAATACCAAATACACCCCCAAAGAAGCTAGTGCTCGTGTAATATGGAAGTATCGATACAATCAAGAACTATCGTTTGATGATTTCTTTCGCCTATCTCAAATGGATTGTCATTACTGCGGCGCAAAACCGTCCAATCTTTGCAATTGGGCCAAAAACGATAAGAGATCATCTCAATCTTCTAAGGATAATGCTGATTTTGTGTATAATGGGTTAGACAGACTCAATTGTAGTGGTACTCATACTATCGACAATGTAGTGCCTTGTTGTTGGCCTTGTAATTACACGCGCCACGATAGATCGGTAGATGAATTTCTCGCCCATTGTGAGCGAATTTACTTCCATCAGCAAAAGAAAAAGCAAGTAATTACCGCTGCGTAATCCCTCAGCATAATTTCGCATTCCTTGGGAGAATGCCCTTGGATCGCGATCAAATCAACCAAATATACTACCAGCTTTTATCCGCTTCCACTACCCCTGCCTGTCGAGAGGGTTTGGAATTGCGAAAAGTTGCCTTTGCCAATTTGGAAAGTCCCGGCCTAATCAAAGTAGCTTTTGATACCCGTCGCATTGATCAGGGCCATCAAATCATCCCTCGTCGGGGCTTGCAAAATTACCATCGTTCCGATTCCTTTATTTCCGAAGCCATTGAGCATAAATTGGATCAATTTTCCCGATTGCAAAAGGTTCTTCAATCCATCAAGAAAACTTATGAGAATGAACCGGAATGGCAAGATAGTTATGCTCGCACTTTGCTATCTTCGATAGACAAAGGATTGCGTTCTTTGCAAAAGGATGCGGATTATACCGACAATCAACCAGGTGTTGGCAGTTTTGACTATTTGGAAGAATTATTGCATGTCCGATATCGATTGACGCCAGAAAAATTAGGACAGATGTCAGAGCAACAAATCAAACAAGCTATTCTTAGCAAGGACGAAGACTTGTTGCATAAGGATGCCACCAAAGAAACTGTGATTACTCGACACGATATTGCAGTCAATGGATATGATAGTTTGATCGACAAGTTATTCAGTGTCAAAGCTACTACCGATCAGCCCGATGTGGAACGCACTATAACAATTACAATTAGAGATAGGTTGCCGAGCCAAAAGAAAGAGGGTTAGGCCCGTGGATATATTCGCTCCTTATCTAAAAATCAACGGCTGTTTCGTTGTATTGAATACGGCTAATGAAAACAAAACCATCAAGATATTTCAGTATCCAATCAATTTTGGAGAGACGCGTGATCTTCTACAAATTCCAGGGGTAGCGGAAGATGACATTCGTGCCTCCTTATTGAAAGGGGAACTCAATCATAAGATACGGGCGGGAGAGATAACCGTTATTTGTAGTGATATTGATCTATTGCAATTCAATACGGCGCAGAAGACTTTTTTACAAGGAGCCGGGATTGTCAATGGATTGGATGTACCAGGTGGGAGCGGAATCACGGCAGATGAGCATCAAAAACTTCTACAACTCATACATTTCATCGACAATGGCCCCACGCAAGGTTTCGCTTCCAATGCAGTACGGGTCACCAGCCCCTCTGGCAGTCCCTTTCCCACTCATATCGTTTGGTACTTAGATAATACATTGACTACCAAACTGGTAGAGAAAATCATTATCTATAATGCTAACCAAGTTCCAACTACAATAACCTGGAATATGTATGATGCCACTGGATTTGTAATCGCGCATACCGTCGTGGATACTTTCACCTACGTGAATAACGTCTTTGAGGCATCACGCACAAGGAGTATTAGTCCATGATAGATATGAATTATGGGTGGAGGTCTGATGTCGAGTGACTCACCAGCCAGTATTCTATTCGACGAGTTAGGTAACCCAGTTGGAGTTATCTTTGATGGTCATGTCTATAGACTGCAGGTTCAGGGCACTCTTGTAGATGCTAGTGGTAATCAACTTGTTATTACCGGCGCAGGAGCTATCAAAATAGACGGATCCACTGTAATCCAACCTGTTTCTGGCACTATCACGGCGGTTCAACCAGTTGCTTCTCAACTCAATGCAACGGTAGTTGGAACTGGTACTGACAATACTCCCGATGTTACTACCAAATTTCCAGTGATAGCAGCAGTAGCTGCAGCTGAAAATTCATTCGGAGAGATCAATCAAAATTGGACCGATGGCTATATGGTACCACTTACAACGGACCTAGATGGCCATCTTCAAGTTGATATTCAAGCGGATAATTCTATTGGAATCACTTTTTCCGATGACGCACAATTGGATGCATTCCAACGATTGCGCGTGGCGGAACCACTAACTCTATTCGACAATAAACAATTGGTAGATAAGCAACCGTTATTTTGGGACGATCAACAAACTTCTGGCAGCGGCACCACTTCTACCTATAACACCAATCAGGCCTCTACCACAATAGCGGTTGCAAATGCAACGGCAGGGATGCGAGTTAGACAAACTTTCCAACACTTCAATTACCAACCGGGTAAATCGATCTTCGTTGCAATGACCGGCGTGTTAGGAGTAGGCACGCCTGGCGTCACTCGCCGCATTGGATATTTTGATGCCAACAACGGAGTGTTTTTCCAACTATCCGGGACCACCATAAGTGTTGTCATAAGAAGTGATACTAGTGGAAGCCCAGCAGATACGGTTATTCCACAGTCCAGTTGGAATACTGATAAGTTAGATGGCACAGGTGTATCAGGCATCACATTAGATACTAGCAAGACTCAAATTTTCATCATTGACTTTCAGTGGTTGGGTGTAGGTAGAATACGATTTGGTTTTGATATTGGCGGAGAAATTCAGCATTGCAATATCGTCAATAATGCCAACACAATGACACAAGTTTATATGTCAATGCCAAATTTGCCGTTGCGGTATGAGATCAGTAATGATGGTACTGGAGCTGCCGCTAATTTAGTTCATATTTGTTCCACCGTTATTTCAGAGGGTGGAAGGGTTTCAACAGGTCCAGTTTTTGCCGCAGATATGGGCGCTACCGCACTAACCACTAATAATGATGCTAATCTTTATCCGCTTATTGTCATTAGACAGAAAAGCACCTATCAATCAGCAGAAATTGATCCACTATTAGTTTCTATTCTCAATATATCAGGCGATAACTATCGCTATTGTTTGTTGCTCAATCCAACAGTAATTGGAACCGCACTATCATTCAGTGATGTTACCAATAGTGCAATGCAAGTAGCGACCCCGACTAATGCAACGACAGTATCAGGAGGAACACAACTATTTTCAGGCTATGGCGTTGGTAGTGGAAGCGGAAGCAGCATAACATCAACTCCCATTCTACAACCATTAGCATCAGATTTGAGATTGGGAAGCAGTATTGCTGGCGTATCAGATATTATTGTACTAGCGGTACAGAGGATAACTGGAACGACATCAACATTCTATGGCGGAATTTCTTGGAGGGAGCAGATCTAAATGGTATTCTTTCTTTTCAATAACAATACGATTACATCGAATGGTTCAGCCCCGGTATCTAAATTTGGGTCGTCCGAAATCATTGCTATCATCAACATTACTGCCGCACCAACAGGTACCAGTCCAACCATAGTTTTCACGATGCAAGAAGTCGATCCAATAGATCAAATAACACCACTAAGTCCATCTGTTTCTACCTCAGTAATATCTTCTGCATTTACAACGATACTACAACTTAATAACTGCGTGAGCGATACTGTTTTAGTATCTTGGGTAATAGGTGGAAGTGGGGTGCCAACTTTTACCGGTGTCAATGTATCGGTAATGGAAAGATACTCTGGCGGTACCACAACTGCAGCGCCCGGCCGAGTATCAACCAACAATATAACAAGTGTCGCCGCTGCAACATCCAGCGTGACGCTATTGAGCTCAAATTCATTTAGACTTGGGGCCACTATATACAATGATTCCACAACAAACACCTTGTATCTCAAACTCGGTACAAATGCAAGCACTTCTAGTTATTCCGTGAAATTGATCCCCAATGCTTATTTTGAGGTTCCCTACGATTATACTGGCGAAATAGACGGAATTTGGGATGGTACTATTGGAAATGCCCGGGTTACGGAGTTGAGCTAATATGCCTCTTTTTAATCCTCCTATAACCGGTCCTACGGGCCCGATGGGTCCGCAGGGGCCTCAAGGCAGTCCTGGCGTCACGGGGGCTACAGGGCCCGCAGGACCGCAAGGAAGTCCTGGTGTGACGGGAGCCATCGGCCCTACGGGCCCGCAAGGCCCAGCGGGAGCAGCAGGCACAGGTACTAATTCTTGGTTACGATGGTATCTTGTGATGGGAGCGTAACAAGCTCTAACTATTGATTTCACATCGATTTCAATCGATATTCTCTGATCTCAATAAGATCGCATACCGTATGATATGAGCGATTCCCTCAAGGTGCTTGCCCAAGCACAACCCGCCGCTAATACGCTGACTACTATCTATACGGTGCCAAACACGGTAGATATTGGCACCACCATATCCTCTGTTGTTATCTGTAATACTGATCCTGGTTTCACTGTTTTTCGGGTTTCGATCGCTATCGGTGGAGCTGTCGATACATTGAAGCAATATCTGTATTATGATCTTTCGATGGATGGTAACGATACTTTCATTGCTACTATCGGTATTTCATTAGCCGAAGGAGATGAAGTCAGAGTTCAATCCGCAAGCGGATTATTGACTTTCAATATCTTTGGAGTTGAAGTGTCATGACCCTAGAATCAAGAAAGAAAATGTCTGAATCGGCCAAGAATAGAAAGGCAAAATCTTGAGCCAAGGGTACGCAAGAGGAGCACCTGGAGCTACCGGACCTACCGGTCCGATTGGTTCTACTGGTTCTATTGGACCGCAAGGCATTCAAGGCAGTCCCGGTGTAACCGGAGCCACCGGTCCTACAGGACCTCAGGGCAACCAAGGCTCTCCTGGTGTCACCGGAGCGACCGGTCCCACCGGACCTCAGGGAGCAACGGGCGCGGACGGAGTTACAGGCGCAACCGGACCGACAGGTCCGCAAGGAAATCAGGGCTCGCCTGGTGTAACAGGACCCACCGGTCCTCAAGGTCAGCAAGGTATTCAGGGCGTTACCGGAGCCACAGGTCCAACAGGACCGCAAGGACAAACCGGTTCTCAAGGCATTCAAGGATCGCCTGGAGTAACCGGTGCAACCGGACCAACAGGCCCCGCTGGCTCGCAAGGGTCGCAAGGCTCTCCTGGCGTTACAGGAGTAACAGGACCTACTGGTCCGCAAGGCAATCAGGGCAGTCCAGGAGTTACCGGCGCAACAGGGCCCACAGGCCCGCAAGGTAATCCTGGTGCAACCGGCCCGACAGGGCCTCAAGGTCCACAAGGCGTTACCGGCGCAACTGGACCAACAGGCCCTCAAGGCAACCAAGGATCACCAGGAGTCACGGGAGCTACCGGTGTTGGTGGAATCAATGCCTATTCTACTACCGAAGGATTTACTCAACCAGCAGTGGGAGCTGACATACCAATCCAAATCCCCAGTGGATATTGGATCCAGATAGGGCAGTATGTTTTCATTCCAAGTGGTGGATACTATGTTGTAGCATCGGGAGCGGTTCCCACTTTCAGTTTGCAAAACCTTGGGTATTCTGGTGTCAATATTCCTGTTGGAAGTGCAATAGCGCCAGCATTCGTATCGCCTGGCGGAGTAGCAGGAGCAACCGGAGCAACAGGGACTACAGGTCAAACCGGCTCTCAGGGCATTCAGGGCTCTCCTGGTGTAACGGGGGCAACTGGCCCTCAAGGCCCTCAAGGCTCGCCAGGCGTTACCGGACCTATTGGGCCTGGCTCACCTTCAGCTGGTCCGCAGGGCTCACCTGGAGTTACTGGTCCGACAGGGCCTCAAGGTCCTCAGGGTTCTCCCGGTGTAACTGGGGCCACCGGACCTACTGGCCCGCAAGGAAATCAAGGTAGTCCAGGAGTAACGGGAGCACCTGGGATCAACGCCTACTCAACCACTGAAGGCTTTACTCAGCCTGCCATTGGTAACGCTATTCCTATTCAGGTTCCATCTGGTCAATGGATGCAGATCGGCCAGTATGTGTTTATCCCTAGTGGAGGATACTATACGATAGCATCGGGCTCAGTGCCTACATTCTCGATCCAAAATCTGGGCTACTCTGGTGTCAATATCCCGGTAGGTAGTGCAGTAGCAGCAGGTTTTGTTTCTCCGGGAGGAGTAGCAGGAGTCACAGGTACAACAGGGCCTACAGGCCCGCAAGGTAATCAAGGCTCACCTGGCGTAACGGGCCCACAAGGATCACAGGGCATTCAAGGTTCTCCCGGAGTTACTGGGGCAACCGGACCGACTGGTCCGCAGGGATCTCAGGGTATTCAAGGTTCGCCCGGAGTAACGGGAGCTACCGGACCAACGGGGCCGCAGGGTAGTCAAGGTATTCAGGGTTCTCCTGGTGTCACTGGAGCAACAGGTCCTACTGGTCCACAGGGAAATCAGGGAAGCCCAGGCGTAACCGGTATTACTGGTGCTCCCGGCATCAATGCTTACTCTACTACTCAGGGCTTTACGCAACCAGCAGTAGGTAATGCGATACCGATCCAGATACCTAGCGGATACTGGATCAATATCGGACAGTATGTCTTTATTCCGAGCGGTGGATACTATGTTGTTGCTTCCGGATCTGTGCCTACTTTTAGTTTGCAGAACTTGGGCTATTCGGGAACCAACATTCCTGTTGGTAGCGCAGTATCTGCTGCTTTCGTTTCACCTGGTGGTATCGCTGGTGTTACAGGGGCTACTGGAGTACAAGGTATTCAAGGTCAAACCGGACCAACTGGGCCGCAAGGTCCTCAGGGAAGCCCCGGTGTAACTGGAACTACAGGCCCTACAGGACCACAAGGCAATCAGGGATCACCTGGTGCAACAGGTGTCACAGGCGCTCCAGGTATCAACGCTTATTCTACTACCGCAGGATTTACACAACCCGCAGTGGGTTCAGATATCGCTATTCAGATCCCAAGTGGCTATTGGATCCAAGCTGGCCAATATGTTTTTATACCATCCGCAGGTTATTATGTTGTAGCATCAGGAGCAGTTCCAACATTCTCGCTACAAAATCTTGGTTACTCTGGCGTCAACATTCCGGTAGGAAGTACCGTCGCAGCAAGCTTTATTTCTCCGGGTGGAGTTGCCGGTGTTACAGGAGTAACTGGACCGCAGGGTAATACAGGACCAACAGGCCCTCAAGGGGCCCAAGGTAGTCCTGGTATTACAGGAGTTACAGGCCCTACTGGACCCCAAGGAGCGCAAGGATCACCAGGTGTTACTGGAACCACAGGCCCTACTGGTCCACAAGGTAATCAGGGTTCGCCAGGAGTTACTGGTGTAACTGGAGCGCCTGGAATCAATGCATATTCGACAACCAATGGATTTACGCAACCAGCAGTGGGAGCTGCTATTCCACTTACCGTTCCAAGTGGGCAATGGATGCAGATTGGTCAGTATGTCTTTATACCGAGTGGGGGCTATTATACGATTGCTTCAGGCTCCGTTCCAACATTCTCATTCCAAAATCTCGGTTACTCTGGAGTCAATATTCCTGTTGGCAGTGCTGTTGCTGCTGCTTTTGTTTCACCTGGTGGCATAGCCGGAGTAACAGGAGCAACCGGTACCATAGGATCTACTGGACCGACAGGTCCGCAAGGCAATCAAGGTTCTCCTGGAGTGACTGGAGCAACCGGACCAACGGGGCCCCAGGGCTCACAGGGTATTCAAGGTAGTCCTGGTGTAACTGGAGCCACAGGACCCACCGGTCCGCAAGGCTCACAGGGCATCCAAGGTTCTCCCGGAGTAACAGGCGCAACGGGACCCACAGGGCCGCAAGGCAATCAAGGAAATCCTGGTGTAACAGGAGTAACAGGATCGCCAGGGATCAACGCTTATTCAACCACCGCCGGATTCACCCAGCCTGCGATTGGTGCAGATATCATTGTCCAAATTCCAAGTGGTTACTGGATTCAGACAAACCAGATCGTCTTTATCCCAAGCGGAGGCTATTATCAAGTTGCATCTGGAGCAGTACCTACCTTCTCATTGCAGAACCTTGGTTATTCTGGCGCCAATATTCCAGTTGGTAGTTTGGTATCTGCTTCGTTTGTTTCTCCTGGCGGAGTGGCTGGAGTTACCGGTGTTACAGGACCCACAGGACCTCAAGGTGCTCAAGGTAGTCCAGGCATAACTGGCACAACAGGACCCACAGGACCTCAAGGCGCTCAGGGCTCTCCTGGAGTCACGGGGGCTACCGGCCCTACTGGCCCACAAGGTAGTCAAGGCATTCAAGGAAGCCCTGGTGTAACTGGCGTAACAGGTCCGACCGGACCGCAGGGCAATCAGGGTATTCAGGGTTCTCCTGGAGTTACTGGTGCGACAGGGCCAACTGGACCTCAAGGAAATCAAGGTCCTCCTGGAGTAACCGGTGTAACCGGATTACCTGGCATCAACGCCTATTCTACTACGGCAGGCTTTACTCAACCCGCAGTAGGAGCTGATATTGCTATTCAGATTCCATCTGGATATTGGATCCAGACAAATCAGATCGTCTTCATTCCATCCGGTGGTTATTATCAAGTAGCGTCTGGTTCTGTACCTACTTTCAGTTTGCAGAATCTTGGTTATTCAGGAGTCAATATTCCAGTTGGTAGTTTGGTATCCGCAGCATTTGTATCACCAGGAGGTATTGCCGGAGTAACAGGCGCAACTGGTACTATTGGTTCCACTGGGCCAACAGGACCGCAGGGTAATCAAGGATCACCTGGAGTAACGGGCGCTACAGGACCTACTGGCCCTCAGGGGTCTCAAGGTAATCAGGGTTCTCCTGGTGTAACAGGAGTTACTGGTCCTACCGGACCTCAAGGAGCACAGGGAGTAGCAGGAACAACAGGAGTAACGGGCGCTCCAGGAATCAATGCTTATTCCACCACCAACGGTTTTACTCAACCGGCAGTCGGTGTAGCCATACCTCTTACTGTTCCTTCGGGTCAGTGGCTTCAGATTGGTCAGTATGTTTTCATTCCGTCCGGCGGGTACTACACTATTGCTTCTGGATCAGTCCCTACCTTCTCATTCCAAAACCTAGGATACTCAGGCGTCAATATTCCAGTGGGAAGCGCTGTGGCTGCGGGCTTTGTTTCTCCGGGAGGGATTGCTGGTGTAACTGGCGTAACAGGTCCGACCGGACCTCAGGGAGCACAAGGTTCTCCTGGTATAACCGGAACAACAGGGCCTACCGGCCCTCAAGGTGCCCAAGGAAGTCCGGGCGTAACTGGAGCCACTGGTCCAACTGGCCCTCAGGGCAATCAAGGATCACCAGGCGTAACTGGTGTAACGGGAGCACCTGGGATCAATGCTTATTCAACTACAGCAGGTTTCACACAACCAGCAATAGGGGCAGATATTGCAATCCAGATTCCAAGCGGCTATTGGATTCAAGCGGGGCAGATCGTTTTTATTCCTTCAGGCGGTTATTACCAAGTCGCCTCCGGTTCTGTTCCCACCTTCTCACTACAAAACTTAGGCTATTCAGGCGCCAATATTCCAGTAGGTAGCGCGGTAGCTGCTGGATTTATCTCACCAGGAGGTGTAGCGGGAGTTACAGGAGTTACTGGTCCCACCGGTCCTCAAGGTAACCAAGGATCGCCCGGTGTTACAGGAGTCACAGGTCCAACAGGTCCTCAGGGAGCGCAAGGCAGCCCTGGTGTTACGGGTGCTACAGGACCTACCGGTCCTCAGGGCCCACCAGGTACTGGTGGCGGTGGCGGAGGCGTTACCTTAGCCTCTCAATCAACTCCGGGTGTTATTTACCTACCAGCAGGAGACCTACAAGGAGCCAGTTCTACCGCTACCACTCCGTATATTAGCTCCTTGCATGGAGATGCGACTGGAGCCATTCAGGTTCCGTCCGGTGTCTTCTTCTACTTTGGTGGCAATGTCGGATCTGCTGCTCCTACCGGTCTTTTCAGGCTACCACAGGCTGTAACTGGAGTGCCACTAAACATCTTCTCAGCGTTCAATCCACAGGCCACTTCAATCAATCTCTTATCCTACGGGGTTTATAGTGGCTTCCCAAGTGGCTATAATAATATTGCAATCGGCGATAGTCTCAATGTTCAGAATCACGATATTGTCAATCTGCAAACACTGGATTTCGAGCAGGAGGTTTCTAACGGTAATTCTGGCGGTAGCACATTCAATATCAACTGGAGCGTGGGTAGTCGTCAAACCATTACTCTAAATGGTTCTCCAACCTTTACCTTTACTAATCCAGTTGGTGTTTCCAGTCTTCTACTTCGTCTAGTTCAAGGCGGATCTGGTTTTATGACTGTTACCTGGCCAACTAACGTTCAATGGGTAGGTGGTACGCCACCCACTTTATCAACTGGTACTGGAGCCGTTGACATCATCTCTCTATACTTCAATGGTACCAACTATTATGCCTCTTATGGCCTCAACTTCGTTCCCTCGGGCGGAGCGGGCCCAGGCGCAGGCGCTACTGGTGTTACTGGCGCTCCCGGTATCAACGCTTACTCCACTCATTATGGGTTTACCCAACCAGCAACTGGTGCGGCCAATACTATTTCAGTTCAGATCCCTTCTGGTAACTGGATACAGGTTGGACAAGTCGTCTTCATTCCCAGCGGAGGTTACTATCAAGTAGCTACGGCTGGTGTGCCAACGGTTGGGCTGCAAAATCTCGGCTATCTAGGAAACATTCCGGTAGGTAGTGCCGTAGCAACAGGTAATATTTCGCCAGGGGGCATTGCAGGAGCAACGGGAGCCACAGGCCCACTTGGGCCTCAAGGTTCAACCGGCCCACAAGGTACATATGGGTCGACTGGCGCTGGTGGCATTAATGCTTATTCTACTAACTATGGCTTTACTCAGCCCGCCACTGGCGTTGCTAATGCGATCTCTGTACAAATTCCTTCCGGTTATTGGATACAAGCCGGTCAGGTTATTTTCATACCAAGTGGAGGCTATTATCAGGTAGCTACGGCAGGTGTACCTACCGTTGGCTTACAGAACTTGGGTTATGTGGGTAATATTCCAGTAGGAAGCGCTGTGGCCACCGCATTTGTTTCCCCGGGCGGTGTTGCTGGAGCTACTGGAGTTACAGGACCCCCAGGCACCGCTGGCGTCAATGGCACTGGTATGTGGTGGTTCAATCAAGGAGCTACGGTTGCCATCGCGAACAATATCAATTTGATAGGTGGATTGGTAGCGGCCACCGGACCTAATCCTAATGAGATCACCATTACACCGATGGGTAACTTTTATCAAGGGCAAGCTACGGCCGGTATGCAGGTGCCATCGGGCAATTGGAGCGTTGCTGGTGCAATGAGCGGCCCATTTAGATTAGTGCAATGGGGCGGACAGCAAATCAGTATTGGTAATATAGGCGCCACCACCGTTACTACTGGGTGTTCTTATGTAACTTTCAATAATGCTGACATTGCTAATACCTATAGCTACTATAGAATTAACACCAGTATAAATTATACTGGTGTTCCATCTGGAACGCACGGTATTATGATGATGCAATATTTAGGAGCTACCGGTTTATTAGGCTCTGGAACCCCCATATCTCAATCTGCGGCGATTAGTATTGGTGGTAGCGGTTATGGACAAGTAGATAATTCATATATAGCAGCTATTGGATCAGGAGTTAATATATCAACTTGGTTATCTTGGGTTAATAATGGACCGGCCGTAGTGCCATCATCATTTGCTCCAAGTATAAGTCCGACAGGCTCGACAATTAATATAATGCAAATAGGATGATTATACGCATAGTCAGAACAAAATGATTAGAGGAACATAATACTATGGCAATCTCAATCGTCTTTCCCATTCAATCAGGTGATAGCATGGGGGCTGGTGTTACTGATGGTAGTACCGCTTCCTCTTCGCCCGTCACCTGTACCTATATTCACGCCCAAACCGCTGGTAACACCAATCTTGTCTGCATGTCATGGGTCGATGCAACTGCAACTTTTACTTCAATGTCCGATAGCGCTGGTAATACTTACCAACAAGTGTTATCGTTGTCCTCGCCAGCACATAGCATGTCTATGTATGTTTTCGTTTGCGTCGGAATAAAAGCCGCGGCCGCGAATACTAATACCGTTACTATCAATGTTAATACCAATGGTGCATTTAACTTTCCAGAGCTATTCATCATAGAGTTGTCAGGAGTGACTGCCTTAGATCTGTCAGCTTGCACGATCAATAGCGCATCATCTGGCACCACTGCCACCGCAGGGCCTGTTACCTGCTCCTATCAACATGAGCTGCTTATTGGTTATATGTATACTAATACAACTGAAAATGGCTTGGGTACGGGCTGGTCATTCGTCATGTGGAGCAACGGTCAACAAGGTACTGGCAACGGCGGTGCGATGGAACAGCAATCAACCTCAACTGGCGGATCCTTCACCGCCAATACCAAATTGACTCCATCAGGCGATTGGGCGCAAATGATCGTCGGATTTACCTCTGACACCCCACATACTACGAAAGTACAATTCACTGATACTATATTCTATGGTATGACCTAACTCAAATTTCAACAGATGGGCCATAGGAATAATTCGACATTTTGACATGGACAACCTAATACCAAGCCTTACCTGGGACGGATACAAGTATAACCTCTCCTTCGTGGATCAAAACACAATCGGAGGTGGCGGAGGACAAGGATCAACAGGTCCAGCGGGTCCCCCGGGACCCGAAGGGCCAACTGGCAGCACTGGTCCTGCCGGACCCGCAGGATCAACGGGACCGACAGGCCCAGCTGGCAACGCAGGAAGTGTAGGTCCGCAAGGAGCTCAAGGGCCACAGGGCCCACAAGGCGCAGCAGGCGCACAGGGAAATACTGGTCCTGCCGGGCCTTCAGGTCCAACAGGTAGCACCGGACCAGCAGGCCCAGTAGGTAATGCAGGCCCACAAGGCGCTCCTGGCTCGACAGGTAATACAGGGCCAGCTGGATCTACTGGCCCAGCAGGTAGCACAGGTCCTGCCGGTGTAGCAGGACCACAGGGTCCGCAAGGTGTTCAAGGCTCCGCAGGCTCAACCGGTCCTACCGGACCAGCAGGCGCAGCGGGAGCGACAGGCGCAGCGGGAGCGACAGGCGCAACGGGAGCTACTGGGGCTCAAGGAGCCGCAGGTTCTATTTCTAATCCCGTCGCTTTCCTTGCCGGTACTGGAACTCGTGCCCTTGTGGCCTCTGCCAACGGCACTATTTCCGCAACGCCTACCGTCGTTTCTTCCGTGCTCGGAAACGCAAGCGTGCATATCAATGTTGGCACCGCCAATCAGTTCAATATGCCCGCGGCCACTCTGACTGCTAACCAAACCATCACCCTCGATACCACTGGCGCAGTGACCAATGAGAGCTTGACCATCGCTCGTTTGGATGCGACCGCCTTCACTCTGACCATCGTCAATGGTGGCCCGGCGGGAGGAACACTCTACACCTTCCCTGCCAGCAAAGCGCGTGCATCCACCTTCATTTTCAACTCTACCGACTGGGTTCAAACAGCCCACGAAGCGATCAACTGATGAGCCCCATCGGTGGAGGATTATCCCTTCCTGGATTGGGAGCCCGACTTCGTACCTCAAATACGAATGCTCCTATCATTTCGGCAGACAGGCTAACAACCTGGAACCCGGGCCTTAACTCTATTGGTGGTATCCCAAACAGAACTACCATCTATACTACTATCTCTCCCAGTGGAGGTGATGATAGTACTGCCATCCAAAACGCAGTTAATGCTTGTCCCAATAACCAAGTAGTAATGTTGGCAGCTGGGACTTTCATCGTCAATAACTTCATTCTGATCAGCACACCCATCACTCTTCGAGGTGCAGGCGCTGGTAAAACCATCGTCAAGAAAACCAATGGCGCCACGATGGTTTCCTATCAGGCTACGGACTATCAAGCCTTCGCGGTAATCGGCCCTAATCGTTGGCCCAATCCTGATAACACTTCTCAAAATCTAAGTGTAGACGGAGTAAAAGGCTCTAACAGTATCACCGTTGCTAATGGTAGTGGATTTACTGCTGGTGTATTCGTGTTATTGGACGAACTCTCTGGTGCAAAATGGATGACCGACCCATTAGGTCGTGGTCAGATTTGGGCCGCTCCCGATTGGAAAGTTACCTGGCAGCTTCACAATCCCGCCAATCAGATCGATGATCCACTGACCGCTACTACACCTACTAGTGGCGATGCGGCGTCTTGGTTCTGTCGTCAAGATAGGCCAACAGGCGAGATCAAACAGATCCAAAGTGTCAGTGGTAACACTATTACCTTTACAACCCCACTGCACTCCAACTATCGGGCCGCTCATACCGCCCAACTAACCGGTTTCACAGGAAATCCGTTTGTCACCAATGCAGGCGTAGAAAACCTAACGATGATGGGATTTTCTGATGGTAGTATTAGAATGACCTGCGCGGCTTTCTGTTGGGTCAAAGGAGTAGAGATCACTATTTGGCTCAATGAGGGCGTAGCGTTGACTAACGCTTTCAAGTGCGAGATCAGGGATAGTTATATTCACGATGGCGCCTGGTCCGAGCCAGGAGGTGGTGGTTATGCCATTAGTTCTTCGGATGGCTCTTCCGAGTTTCTGATCGAGAACAACATCTCGATCCGGGCCAATAAGGTAATGGTTGCTCGTTGTTCCGGCGCAGGAGCAGTAGCAGGTTACAACTATATGGACGAGGGCTTCATTCTCACCAATCAGAACTGGATCGAAATTGGACTTAATGGCAGCCATATGGTCGGGCCCCATCATATGCTGTTCGAAGGCAACTACGGTTTCAACTGGGATAGTGATAAAACCCACGGTAGTTCTACCTATCACACCATCTTCCGCAACTGGTTGCGTGGTATCAGAAGCGGTCCCTTCACCAATCCAAGTACCAGCACAGTTGTTTCAGCTTCGATGACCGGTGGCACTGGATATAAGGCGGGAGATCAACTAACATTGGCTTTGCAAGATCCGATCTATGGCTTGTCAGCTGCACTTACGGTTACAGCGGTCAACGGCAGCGGTAATCCAACTAGTTTCACCGTCACCAACGGTGGAGCCGAATATACTTCAACCTCCGCTTCGATTGCTTCCAAAACTGGAGCCGGAGTGGGCGGGACACTAACGATTGCAGTTGGTGCCAGCGCTATCAATGACGCCAGCCAAGGCAATTCACCAGAGCGTTGTGCAGGCTCTACGGCATACAGCTACTATATGAGCTTCGTGGGCAATGTCTTAGGAGCACAAGGACAGATGAGCGGTTACACTTACGATGTTACCGGTCCCTCTGGTATGGTTACACCCGCCATCTGGTTGCTTGGATGGGACGATGTTAGTCCGCAGCCCTATGATCCCAAAACTACCACTACTACCCTTCGAGAAGGAAACTGGGACTGGCTACAAAGTAAGCAAACTTGGACCACTGTCCCTGCCCAATCATTGGCTAATTCTCTGTATTTGAGTGCTGCGCCCAAGTTTTTCGGTAGTAATCCGTGGCCTTGGGTCGACCCCACTACCGGCAATACGGCTACCCTACCGGCCAAAGCTCGTTATGATGCCGGTACGCCAAATACTGTGTTGTAATTCTGGTCATCGTCAAACATATGGAAAGGTCGATATATACGGTGTTGAGCCTCAGTAAGCCGAAAGTAGAAAGAAATGACCGAAAAGAGCCCTGTTAGCCTCTGTATCATCGTAAAGAATGAACCTTTTCTGGAAAAGTGCCTTCAATCTATCAGACCCTATATAGAAGAGTTGGTAGTTGTCGATACCGGGTCTACCGACAACACACCTGAAATAGCCAAGAAATACGCTGATATTTTCGAGGTTTATACTGATTGCAATGATCCAACCACTGGTCTGATTGAGGATTTTTCGCAAGCTCGCCAAAGATCGTTCGATTTGGCAACCAAAGACTGGATTTTGTGGTGTGACGCAGATGATACCATTGAGGGATGTCAAAATCTTCCTCTTATTATTGAAGACTTCAAGAAGAACTATACCCATTTAGACACTATTTCCTATCTATTCCCTTATGAATATGCCTATAATGAGTTAGGTCAATGCACTCTACAACACTATCGAGAAAGGCTCTTCTACAAGAAGGACTTCTATAAGTGGGTAAATCCCGTGCACGAGGTCCTTATTCCAAAGGATAATGTCAGAGTAGCTCATATTCCTCGCGAAGACTTAGTGTTCAAGCATCACCGACAATTCAGTCCCAAGATGCACGAGCCTGATCGTAATCTTCGGATCCTGAAAAAGTATTACGAGAAGGTAGGCGATAGTGATGCTCGCCAACTCTATTACTTGGGTTTAGAGTGCGCCAATGCCGGGCTGATCGATGAGTCTATTCAGCATCTAACCAAGTATGTTTCAGTTTCTGGTTGGGAAGATGAGCGGGTGATGGCTTGCCTCAAATTGGTCGATATTTACCAGGCCCAAAATAACTTGGACGATGGTATCAAATGGGCTTTCAAGTCTATTGAGATCAAAGAGAATTGGGGAGAAGGTTATTTTGCTTTGGCTCGGATGTTCTATTTCTTCGCTTCTCGGGGCGGACCCCAGGAGATGCGGAATTGGGAACGCTGCGCGTATTTTGCCAAAGCAGGACTAAACCTTCCTCCAACCAAAACTCTACTATTCATCAATCCATTGGAACGGGATTCCGAAATCCATAAGTATCTCAACCTAGCGCTCAATAAATTGGGCGATGTGGTGGGAGCATTGAATAGCGTCAATATCGGAATACAAAAGCAACCCAATGACCCCAACTTCCTAAACAACAAACGGCTCTATGAAGACTTTCTAGCCCGACAGAAGATAGTAGAGAACACTAATGTCCTGAAAAACAACGGCAGTCTAACACAAGTTGGTGTAGAGCAGGTAGCCGCGATCATCAACAATCAACCTATTCCCGGACTAACTATCATCAATAACATTGTACCTCTAAAAGAAGGTAAGTTAGATATTGTTTTTGCACTTGGTGATGGAGTAGAAATTTGGACACCCGAGACGATCAAAAAGTTTGGTATGGGCGGTTCTGAAACTATGGCTATGGAAATGGCCAAACGATTGGCAGCCCTTGATAATAGGGTTCGGGTCTATTGCAGCTGCGGGATCGCCAGCACTTTTGATGGGGTGGAATATTACCCTTCCAATCTATACCAGAACCTGACCTGCGATGTTCTGGTAGTCTCCAGGAACGCAGCTATGCTTGGAGACCAGTATGGCATTGAGGCCAAACTGAAGCTACTCTGGGTGCACGACATCTTCGCTATTAATGCTACCAATGAGCTGCTGTTGAAGGCAGATAGAATTTTGGCTCTTTCTGAATGGCATAAGTCTAATCTAACTAACTGGCACAACTTGCATCCAGAGCACGTGGTAGTGACGCGCAATGGGATCGATTTGACCCGATTCGACAAGACAGTCCCCCGCGATCGTTTCAAGTGCGTCAATTCAAGCTCCCCTGACCGCAGCTGGCCGATCTTGTTGGAGGTATGGCCCAAGATCAAAGAGCGAGTTCCCGCCGCGACGCTTCACCTGTTCTACGGTTTCAAGAACTGGGAGTTTGTAGCCAAGCACGATCAGAACCAAATGAACCTGATCCACTTCCTCAAGGCCAAGATCAAGGAAATGGAACCATTGGGCGTTGTATATCACGATCGAGTAAATCAGCAAGAATTGGCAGAAGAATACCTGTCAGCCGGTGCATGGTTGTACTCAACTTGGTTTTCTGAGACTTCTTGCCTATCTGCAATGGAAGCTCAGGCTGCAGGCACACGAATGATCTCATCTACCATCGCCGCTCTCAATGAAACGGTAGCCGATCGTGGCGTGCTCCTGCCAGGGGAATGGACCAGTCCCGAGTATAAGGACAAGTTTGTGCAAGCGACCGTTGAAGCCCTCACCAAGGAGGATGATACCGATAGAGCCAAGCTGCAGCAATATGCCAAGGAATATTTCGGACTAGATACTTTGGCCAAGGATTGGGAAGCTATGTTTCATGATCTGATAGAGAGTATGAAGACCAATCCCATTGTGCCATACTATCCAACCACCGCTTACAGAGATGGGGGCCGGGGCTATTACAATGGTGATCCAAGATTTGGAAATCATAACAAGTTGAAAGAGGCCACACAATGAAAATTGCAGTCATACTTGGCGAATGGAGTTTATCGACGCGCCCTCTTGATTTTTGGTTCGATAATATTTGGACAAGTGGTAGGGGACTAACTGGTACAGATCTTAGTTTTTGCATTATCAGCAGCGAGCTACAAAAACTTGGGCACGAAATCCATATGTTTACCAAGAATGCCCAACCTAATAATAAACCAGATATTTGGCAGGGATGCAAACTATATAATTTCATTGAACGGCATACTGTTATTGATGAGAGTTTTGATGCAGTGATCTCTATTAATGAACCAGACGCTCTTCGTGGTGTCAATGAGAAACCATTTCGTATTTGTTGGCAGTTTCTTAATGATTTTACTTACTGTCAGTCAGGATATGATGATTATGTAGATCTATGGTTAGGAGTTTGTGATCAACACACTAAACATTTACAGCGCCAGGCCCCCAAACCCGAAAAATGGCAAACGCTGGCATTAGGATGTGATCCTTCTTGGTACGAAGACAATAAAAAGGTGCCAGGGCGGATGATTTTCTGCTCATCGGCAGATCGTGGTTTGCATTTGGCATTACAGGCTTTTCCCAAAATCAAAGAACAGGTTCCAGAAGCTAGTCTAAAAATATTCTACCATTTTCAAGAAGGCCCTGTACTAAAAATTGAGCCTAACTCTACCACCGATCATCCTCACGTTACGGAACTGGGTCATAGATTGCGTTATTGCCGTGAAGCAATAAAACGAATGAAGAATATGGGTGTGGAACAAATTGGCTCTGTTAGTGTTGAAGAAATGAAACGACAAATGAGCGAAGCATCCGTTCTACTTTATCCAGTAGATACCGTTGCGTTTTCGGAGGGATTTAGTTTGAGTATAATGCAAGCTCACGCGGCTGGCGCTATTCCAGCTATTAGTTCCGCTGATTGTATTGGTGGTATCTATCGACATAGTGGCTGTTTGATGACTGAAATGCCAGTAGCCACAAAATTGAATGAGTACGCAGCGGGAGTAGTAAAGGCTTTAACTGATATAACCTTTGCCAATAATGCCCGAGATAAATGTAAATTGTTTGCTCAAAAATATCTTTGGACTAATATTGCTAATAAGATGTGTAAATTGATTGAAGACAATCCAAAACACAGTAATACATTATCTATACCAAATATCAGTGGCAGTAAGACACCAGCTATTTCTATTATTATGCCAACGATGCGCCCAGGCGGTTTAGATATAGTATTCAAAAGTTTAGAGCGACAAACTTTCAAGAACTTTGAACTGATATTGGTAGATGGTATTTATAAGCATCGGAAAGATATTGTAGCACAAGAAAGCAAAAAATATGATTTCATAGTTAAACATGTCGAACCAATAAAAAATGTGTTTCCTATTAGCTGTTTAGCACATACCACTAATACTGGTTTTGTAAACGCCTCTGCTTCATTGGTGTTAATGATCACTGATTATACCTATTTACCCACAGATTGTGTGGAAAAACATATTAAGTTTCACAACATTAATTTAGCCGAAAATATGGGCTATATGTGTCCTCACCAGTATAAATCTTTACCGGAATTACATCCTGATTTTACTCCTTATCAAAATGAAGATACTGATTTATTTGTGAGTGATATTATTACAGGTAAGTTAAACCATTTAATGTGGAGTATTTTCAAGGAGCCATTCGATCAAGATCCAGAAGCCCTGTCATTAGATAGTATGGGTAATGCTGATACTAAATTATTTATGCCATATGGTCCTGGAGATCATCAAGCTTTTAATGCTAAAAACGAGAGCCTTAAGATAGAAGCCGCTCTTAAGGTCAATGGCTGGGATGAAGAGTTGGACGGAGCACATTTGTGTCAGGATAATGTTTTTTCTGATATCTTGGTCAAGAAACTCGGTTTCACTTGGATTGTAGATAAAGACAATAAGGTGTATATTATCAATCCGAGATTTGTGATGCCGCACGCACGAAGGATTAGACATCATATGTCTAACTATCCTATTTGGCGTCGCAAACAAGCCAATAATTTCAGTGATCCCGTCAATGATTGGAGTTTGCGCGAGATGCGTGGTGTTATTCTTCAAGTTGCACAAATATAATGAAACTCAATCTTGGATCAGGAAGAAGCGGCCTTGCAGCACTGAATGTGATCTCCTTGGATCATATCGGGTGGAAAAGCATTGATATTTGCAAAGATTTTGATACTAACAATGGATTTTTTGAATGCTATGATATATCTCAAGGTATACGAGAATCTGATAATTCAATCGAAGAGATTTGGATGGGTGATTTTTTCGAACATCTATTACGATTGAAGGCTATATTTGTAATGCAAGAATGTCATCGTGTGTTACAGCCAAATGGTCGATTGCGTTTATCAGTACCAGATATGGCAAAGGCAATGCCACTCTGGTTAGCAAGCGAAGGCGAAGCCCAATATCAATATTCTAGATTGATTTGGGGAGAGCAAGATGAAATGCACCAACAAAACTCTATACCTGATAGTCATTTCTATGGTTATACAGAAAAAAGTTTGAAAAAACTTATTTCATCAGTTGGATTTAATAAAGTAGATCGTATTTCAATCCACAATGTATGGTTTGAACTTGCGATTGATGCGCATAAATAAATATTTAACATAAGGAGATTAAAATGTCTGATGTCGGAAAAATCGTTTATGCAATTCAAGGAAATCAGGTTAAACGAGAAATACTAGGCGCGAGTGAAGATGGTTATGTATTGACTTGGATTAATACAAATGATGAGTGGGAATCTAAACCATTGCCAACACCAAGTGGAATACCAGATGGGCCCGCCGGAGGTGATTTATCTGGAACATATCCAAATCCAATAGTTATAGGTTTAACTGGCAACAGTGGTACTGTAGATGCTAGCGCTGTTTTAATACAAAGCACAAATGGTACAAGCGGTTTAACAATATCTACTGATCAAGTTGGAGGCGGTGGCAATGGACCGATTAATATTTTTAGTGGTTGTGCCCCGACCTCAAGTTCTGCCGGTGGTAATAATATTCAACTAGATGCTGGCGCACAAAATGGTGGAGGACAGGCATCTATCTATTTAACAACTGGTTATGGGCATGATAATGCACAAGAAATTGTATTAGATGCTTTTAACGCATCCACTAATCCTGATGTTGCCCAAATAGGTTTGACAGGCAAAAATATTAGATTTAATAGTACGGGACTACGATTTAGTCAAATAGTTAATATTACATCAGATTATACCATAAATAATGGTCGTTCAACTGCTTATGATTATATTATTCTTGGTGATACGACATCAGGAATATTTACTATTACACTACCGCCATCTCCATCGGCAGGAGATATTTATATAATTAAAGATTCCGTTGGTATTGCATCCACTAATAATCTAACAGTATCAGGAGGTGGAGTTAATATTGATGCCGCTTCTACTTATGTAATTAATACTAATTTTGGCGGAATTACTGTTATATTTAATGGTAGTATTTGGAATATACTTAGTAAGGTATAAAAGGAGACAACATGTCCGATGTTAAAAAACGAGTCACAGCGATTCAGGGTATTCCAGTTTCATCAGTGCCACCAATCACCGGGCAAGTATTGCAGTTCAATGGCACTGAGTATGTGCCTACAACGCTACCAACACTTTTCTCACCAACCAGCATTTCAGGACTGCAGTTGTGGTTGCGAAGCGATATGGGTATTACATTGTCCGGTAATCAGGTTACGGGCTGGGCAGACCAGAGCGGCACCGGTGATTCAAATAAAAATATGGTGGGAGCGGGTGGTAGCGCTAATCCAACATTCAACGCCTCAGATAATATGTATGCCGGTTTTCCATCAGTTAGTTTTAGGGATTCTTTATCTCAATATATGAAGTCTACTGGAACTTGGGCTTCACCAGTAGCACAACCATATACCATTTTTGTTGTTGCTAATGATGATGGAACCGTCGGAGGTGGCGCTGAGATATTTGTTGGTGGTGATACGGTAACAAACCCTTGGCTATACAATAATGATGGGGTATATTCTATTTTGGCAGGAGGCACCAATCTTACTACCTCAATATCGGCAACTGGATACCCAGAAGTATTTCGTGGCGAATATGATGGCGCAAGTTCAGCGATTGGTATCAGCAAAACTACACCAAATCTAACAGGCACAGTAGGAGCTGGTTCCGTAGGTGCTGGTACAGATGGTGTTTGGTTGGGCGCCGATAATCAATATATGTCAGGCCATTTCCTCAATGGTAAAATAGTTGAGGTGCTCATATATAACAGCATTCTTGCTTATAGTAATATGATACTTGTTCAAAGTTATCTCAGTGCAAGATACGATATTGCAATAAGTCCGTAAATTGTGCATAAGTAAGATGAATAACCTTGTTCTTGGCTCTTCTGGTTTCGTCGGTCGATACCTATGCCATTATCTTCGCGACCTTGGAGAAAATGTTATTGAATACGATATCATCAGAAATGAGCATGAGGATTGCAGATTTTTCACCTTACCCCTGGTTAATATTGATCGCGTTTATTTTTTAGCCTTCAAAGTTGGTGGAGCCAACTACCTCTATGATCCTAATACTCAAAAAGAACAACTTGAGTGGAATATCAGAATTCTAACCAACTCGATGGATCAGCTGATCGATATCCCTTTCGTTTTCGTTTCCAGTCAGCTCGCCGAGGACTGCGATACCGTTTACGGCGTCCTAAAGCGGCTTGGTGAGGTTTGGACACAACTCAATGGGGGCCGGGTGGTACGGTTTTGGAACGTTTATGGGGCCTATGAGCCGCAGTCTGTCAAGAGCCATGTAGTTGCTGATTTCGTTCATCAAGCATTGTCTAATGATATCATACGAATGATGACCGATGGTCAAGAAAAAAGACAGTTTATTCATATTGACGATATTTGTAGGGCCCTACACTTATCATTTGAATATAAAGGCGTATTTGACGCCAGCACATTGCAGTGGAACTCGATATATGAGGTAGCGGAGCTGGTCTCTAAACATACCGGCTGCCAGATAGTACGAGGCACCAAAAGTGGCAGTTCCTTGGTGATTACGAATAAATCACTCATTTGTGAAGCTCAAACATCCTTGGATGCTGGTATCAGAAAGACGATAGACTTATTCAAGAGGAAACGATGAAAGAACGCATTTTGATTACGGGAGGCAATGGATTTCTCGGACATCATCTTTTGCCGTTATTGAATGCTGCTAAAATCGAATATTGGGCGCCAAAGAGTAAAGACTTGGACATTCTAACGTCGCAAAATATCGGCAATGAATGCGATCACGGTGCCGATATTTGGTGGGCCATTCGACAATATCAACCTACTGCTATTCTGCATATGGCCGCGAAGTGCGGCGGGATTCTAGCCAATAAGAACAGTCCGGCTGATTTCCTGCGAGATAACACTCAAATGGCACTCAATGTCTATGAAGCAGCACGAACGATGAAGGTTCCTTATGTCTATTCATTAGGTTCAGTGTGTGCCTATCCTAAATACTGTCCAGTTCCTTTCAAGGAGGATAATATTTGGAACGGTGCCGCTGAAGAAACCAATTTCCCATACGCACAAGCAAAACGAACGCTGATGATGTTGGGGCAAACATATCGAGTCCAATATGGTATCAAAGGGGCACATCTAATTCCAGTAAATATGTACGGTCCGTACGATCACTTCGATCTAACCAACAGCCACGTCATTCCGGCATTGATCCGTAAGTTCATAGATGCCAAGCATACCAATGCACCCGAGGTCAAATGCTGGGGTACTGGCAATGCCACTCGGGAGTTTCTCTATGCTGGCGACACCGCTGAGGTTCTTGTCAAAGCAATCGCAAGTCGTTTTGACAACGACTTACCAATCAATCTGGGAGTAGGACAAGATATTAGCATCAAGAACCTGACCCACCTGATCAAAGAGCTAACGGAGTATCAGGGCAGGGTAGTATTCGATGGCAGTGTTTCAGATGGTCAGCCAAAAAGGCTTTTGGACACAAGCCGAGCCAAGGAGCTATTGGATTGGGAGGCAACGACAGAACTGCAAGAAGGGCTGAAAAAGACAATAGACTGGTATGTAAAGTCAGATAAGGATGCAAGATGAACAATAGAGAATATGGAGATTTGGTTAGTCGTGGAGAGTTTCCGGCAGATATTCTTGTACCATTGGACGCGCCCTTTGTGAATGCTACTGGTGTCATCCAAAATCTACTCTTATCACCTATTACCAGCGTGGCTATCATTACCAGTAAGGCAGGATCGGTACGTAGCAATCATTGGCATCACGAGAACTGGCACTACCTTTTCGTCATATCGGGATCGATGGAATACTACGAGCGATCGGTGGATACATCACCCGAAAAGGCTAATCGAGAGCCGATCGTCGTCAAGGCGGGTGAGATGGTTTTCACTCGCCCATACTACGTGCATCGCACGGTATTCCTGGAGGATACGGTGTTGATTTCCCTGGGACACGGCATCAAGGACCACGAACATCACGAAGCCGATTTAGTGCGAGAGGAGTTTTAGATGAAGACTGATAAGTGCAGATTGTGCAAGGGCCCCCTCGGCGCACCGGTATTAGATTTAGGCTCCACGCCGCTTGCTAACGAATTTTTGTCCTCTCCCAGCCCCCAGGACCTTTTTCCGCTACAAGTGTGTTGTTGCGCCTCCTGTGGGCACTACCAGCTCAATCAGAGTATTGATCCGGAGCGGATTTTTCGCCACTACCATTATGTGGCTGGTACCTCCCCCGTCAATGTGGAGCATTTTCGTAAGTATGCAGTGTCAATGGTCGAAAAGTTTGATCTGAAGCCTGGCAGCAAAATCCTGGAAATTGCCAGCAACGACGGAGTGATGTTGCAGCACTTCAAGGATCTGGGAATGAAGGTCATGGGCATCGATCCAGCCCGGAACATCGCGGACGAAGCTAACAAGAAGGGCATCGAGACCATCACGGAGTTTTTCACCGAGGCCTATGCCGATAAGATGCTCAAGGAACACGGTCAGTTTGATTTGATCGTGGCCAACAACGTGTTTGCCCATTGCCCCGACCTGGTTGACTTTACCAAGGGTGTCAAGAAGCTGCTGGCTCCGCAGGGAGTATTCGTGTTCGAGGTGTCCTATTTCGCTGATGTGTGCGACCATACCTTATTCGACACTATTTACCACGAGCACAGCTCTTACCATACCGTAGGGCCCTTGCGCCCATTTTTTACCGGCCACGGTTTGGATTTGTTTGATGTCGAAAGAATTCCAAATCACGGGGGATCAATTCGAGTTTTTGTTCGTTGCCAAGAAGATTTCGGCCTTGGTAGATGGTATCGTGGTGCATTAAGCGCCGGACTAGGTGATTTGCCGCAACAAGAACAAGACATTGAGAAGAAGGTCAAGCAACTGGCCCACAATATCAAGTATCTAGGACTAGAACTTCGTGAAAAACTCCGAGATCTGAGAGATCAGGATAAATCCATCGCCATCTACGGCGCCCCGGCTAAAGCTACGACCTTAATGTATGCTCTTGGGATCAAAGAAGAATGGATTGATTTCGCGGTAGATGATGCTCCCTTGAAACAAGGAACATTTACTCCCGGTAAGCATATTCTCATCTATACCTCACAAGCCATTTTGGAACGCAAGCCGGATGTGTTATTGATCCTCGCCTGGAACTTTGCGGACTCAATAATCGAAAAGTGTCAGCAGCAGTGGTATCAGCATTTCAAAAATGTCAGGTATCCCACTTTCATTGTGCCTTTGCCGGAGCTGAAGGTGCAGCGATATTGCGAGAACATGACCTGCACTTGTAGCGATGGCCCTTGGATCGAAGACCCCAAATATAGCGGCAGTTTCAATGGCATCAAGATAGGCGGGGCCAGATGTCAGTCGTGTGGTGGTATCGATCGCGGCATGCCGTGGTTTCCCGCAATCGAAGAGCTAACAAGGAAGGGTTCATAAATGTTCCAGTTCAGACATATCAACCGGCTCAAATATCCCCAGAAGCACGTCCTAATTTGTGAGGACGATCTCCACTGCCAAAAGGGCGTTATCGAGCATTTCGCCAGCATTTTTGGGCCCCAGACCGAGGTGCAATTCAGCGTGGTGCCGGGTGCCCTCGCAGCCGCGGCTATCATCAGCAGCGTCAAGATTGACGTCATCATTTTGGATCACGATATGCCGCAGGGTAATGGCATTGACCTGCTCAACTGGTTGAAAAGCAAGAACTTATCCATACCAGTCATCACTTTCTCCGGCATCCAGCAGAATAACGCCAATATGATAGTCGCGGGTGCTACTCATCTTTTTAGCAAGCCGGAGGTAATGGCTGGCAAAGCCGATTATCTTATCCGACAACTACTCGAACTGAACGTGGGGGTGGCAGAAACCTACATCAATACCGTTAGTCCTACTAATCCAACGATGGCAAGGTATTGGGTAGCGCCCCATCTCCTGGTGGGTGGCAACATTTGCGACCAAAAGGACTGGGAACACCTGACCAGAGATTTCAGTATCGGATCCGTGATCAACGTAGATGGTCATACGGACAAGGACAAGCAGATCGATAACCTCTTGGAACTGCCGGTTCAGGATGATGGCAATCCTTTTCCTGCCGATTACGTTAGGCAGGCAGTCAAGTTTGCTCAACAGCATTCGGATCGGCCCATTTACCTCCATTGCCACGTTGGTGCCTCACGAAGTCCGCATTTTGCCTACGCCGTTCTTCGCGGATGCAACAAGATGACCTCCGAAGATGCTCTAACGAAGGTGTGCCAGGCGGTGCCGGATTACTATCAATGGGGCTTCAATCAACATCACGCGTCCTACCTTAAATCCATTGAGGACGCTTTGCAAGGATGGGATGGCCAATGAAACGCGTGCTCGTGACCGGCTCGGCCGGGTTTATCTTCAGCAACTTTATTAGGAAGGTCTTTGATGATCGCCTGGACTACAAATTCTCGAGCGTTGATAAAATCATCGCCCCCTACAACCTCAAGAACATCTATCGCAATACTGGCCACACTTTCTATATGGGTGATATTGCAGATGAGATTTTTATGGACAACGTATTTGCTCTGGAACGGCCCAACATCGTCATTCACGGAGCAGCCGAGAGTTTCGTGGATGACTCGATCCGAAGCGCCAAGCCTTTCGTTCATTCCAACATCGTGGGTACCCAGGTGATGGTAGATCTGGCGCTCAAGTATCAAGTGGAGCGGTTCATTATGATATCAACCGATGAGATATACGGCCAACTCAAGATCGGTGATCCGTCCTGGACCGAACACTCACCCCTCAAACCCAGAAACCCATACTCCGCCTCCAAAGCCTGTGCTGAAATGTTGGTGGTCGCCGCTAATCAAACTCACGGACTACCATACAACATCACGCGCTGCTGCAATAACTACGGGCCCCGCCAACCCCCTCGCAACTTGGTCCCGAAGGTCATCACATCGATTATGGATGGCAAGCCGATCCCTATTCACGGAGAGGGCAAGCAGATGCGGGAGTGGCTCTATGTCAAGGACAACTGCTCGGCCATTATGAAGATCGTGGAAAAGGCTCCCGCCAATGAGACCTACAACATTGGCTCTGGGGTGGAGCTGACCAATTTGGAAGTCGTGAAGCGAATCAGTCAAATCCTGAAGGTCGAAAATCCGGCCATTGATTTTATCAAAGACCGGACCGGCCACGATTTTAGGTATTCGGTGGATTGCTCTAAAATCAAGGCATTAGGATGGAGGCCTATATTCGATTTTGATAGAGGTCTTTTTGAGTGTGTAAATTGGTATCTAGAATACAGAAATCGTTATGAGTAATATCTTACTTATTGGTAATGGTCATTGGGGTAGAAATTATGTCTCTACTCTTGCTGATTTTCCTGATGTCTCTTTGCAAATTGCAACTAGACATAATTGGAAGTCTTTATTGGATGAGCAGCCAGACGGGGTGATTATCGCTACTCCGCCACAATCTCATATTGATATTGCTCATTATGCTTTAGAGCGTAATGTACCCGTGATGGTAGAAAAGCCATTGGCTCTTTCTCTAAACGAGATAAAAATATTGGATAGGTTTTCTGCTCCTATTTTGGTCAACCATCAACATATTTTTGCTCCCGCCTTCCTCAAATTACGAGAAATTGTTCTGTCTTGGGATCGAATTGATGGTATTTTTACCAGAGGCTATGGAAACGGCCCCTTCCGAGATTATTCGTCTTTATTTGATTATGGTTCTCACGATCTGTCGATGTGTTTTGCTTTGTTAAATAATCAAACATCAATTGATTATGCGGCACGAATGCCTTCGTGGCATTCTCAGGGCGAGATATTTGATTTGCACCTCAATATAGGTGGAGTCAGAGTAAGTGCTCAAATTGGTAATGGAGCCCAAAATAAAAGTCGTTATTTTGAGGTTTTTGGAGGAAAAGAAACGATTATATATGATGATATACGAGAAGACAAACTGATACATAATGGGAAAGTGGTAAAAATTGATCGAACTTTGCCGCTCGCTTCTTCGATTGAAACGTTTTTACAATTGATTGATGGAAAAAAAGATTGGAGAAGTGGATTAGAATTGTCTAAAATGATAATAGATACATTGGAGCGTGCTGATCTATCTTTACATAGTGAAGAAAAAAGAATGCATTTGCTGTTGGGTGATGAATGAATATAATAAAACGTCAAACTTGGAGACATATATGAAGGCGCTTGTTTTATCAGGTGGCGGATCAAAAGGGGCGTCTCAGGCCGGAGCCCTCAAATATTTGCTTGGAGAATTACAAGTACAATACGACGCTTACCTAGGCGTCAGCGTCGGAGCCATCAATGCCGCTCTTCTTGCTATGTATCCAACAGGTCAAGAAATTCAAGCCGCTCAGGATTTAACTTCTCTTTGGGAAAAATTGACAACCAAACAGGTATATCAACGCTGGCAGCCCTTTGGCAAATTCCACGCTCTTTGGGAAAAATCAGTGTTTGATAGCGCCCCATTGGCTAAATTAATCAAAACTCATATTTCATTGGATAAAATTCGTGCCTCTGGCAAACAAGTGATTGTAGGCGCAGTTTCTCTTTGTTCTGGGAAATACACCACCTTCTCTCAAACTGATGATGATTTTATAGATGCAGTTGTTGCTTCTGCTTCTTTTCCTGGCTTACTGTCTCCTGTTTGGATGAAAAATCAATGGTGGGCTGATGGTGGCACCAAGAGTATTAGTCCAATTGCTGAGGCATTGGATCTAAATGCCGATGAAATTGATATCATTATGACGTCTCCTGAAACTCGGAACAAAAATTTCATTGAAAATCCTAATATTTTAGACATTTTTAAGCGAAGTATTGATTTATCATCTGACAAAATTATGTCCAATGACTTAGAAAAGGCCATTATGTACAATAAGTTAGCCGCAGCCGGAGTAAGCGATAAAAAGCTAGTAAAATTACAAGTAATTAGGCCTGATTTCAATTTAGTGGATAATATTTTGGATTTTAGCCCTCATAAGATCAAAAAAATGATGGAAATCGGGTATGGTGATGCAAAGAAGAAATACTCGGTATAATTAGGCATAAGTAGAGAGGTCATAGATGCCAAGTAATAATTTTCCAGGTATTGGATACACTAATCATGGTTATGATTATAATTTTTTCCAAAAATTCACCGTAACTGCTACCACTACTTTTGGCAGCGATACGGTTGATGGTTATCAGCCCTCAGTAATTATAAATTTAGCTGTTCCTACCTACACTGTAATAATGACCAATTTAACGGCAGCAGGTAGTAGTGGTAATACGTGGGTCCCCGGCGCCGTTGTCGAATATTCTTTCAATGGTAATACAGTACATGGAGAATTAGGAAGTTGTTTTGAAAATATCTCATTGACATTCCAAAATCGAGTTATTTCTACTATTTGGTTCCGTGTGCAAACAGGTTCATCCGGCTCTCCAGTAGTAACTGTACAGGCATGGTCGCATCCGTAGTTTATTCAGAAAGGTAAGACATTATGGCATTAAAAGGTAAAGTAAAGAGAAATCCCGATGGTACATACGTTATTCCAGAGCGAGATTATCGTCTCCGTTTGATCGAAGAGGCCAAATGGAAAGGCTGTGAAGTAGAATTATTACAATTATTTGACAAATGGGACAAAGTAATGCGTAATTGTACCAATGAAGAAGAGTTAAAGGCAATGGGCAAACTTGGAGTTTTGGAAGTTAGTAATTTACTCGATGGTCGTTATTTAGGTCGTGGTGGTAATCTTATTATTGGTGGAGAAGTGGCCAAAACCAGTAAAGATGATGAGGAAAATAAGTAAGGAATAAGATGGAAAATGATAAAGTATATAGCGGCGTAGTGATTTGGTTTAGTGCTCAAAAGGGATTTGGATTTGCCCAATGGAGCGATGAAAATGGAGCGCCACAAAAAGATATTTTCTTGCACTATTCCGATATTGTAATGGGTGGCTATAAGACCCTCAACAAAGATCAAAAAGTTTCTTTTAAGTTAGGAACTAATTTACGCGGTCAGCCAAAAGCCGTTGAAATTACGCCAATCCTATAATGTTCAATTTTCCGAAGCTTTCTTAAATCCCTGCATCCGCCTACGTCTCGAAATTTCATCAATTTTTTTATCCAGTTCTCGAAATTTTTCAAGACGCTTAGATCGTCGTGCTTCTTCTAATTTTGATTCAACTTCTTCTATCAATACTTCTGGCTTATCGGTCATTAGATCCTCATTATTTTAGATAGTCGTCAAGTTTTTCGTTCATCTTATTTAGAATATGAATTTCGTTATTGATTCGCTCTTCTAATACGGCTACTTTGATTTCCATTGCTTTCTGAGAATCATTATGGTTTGCTATTTGTTTTGCTACCTTATCCTCAATTTCTTTATGTGATTTATTTAGCGTTTCTAATTGGTCGGATACGTTTTCTGTTTGCTCTTTAGAGCGACGATCCTTAAAATTGAGAAAACTCAGCAACAAACTGATTGCTGAAAACGCCGCTAAAATCCATTCATATAAATTAGGCATAATTGTATTATCCTCATTTGCTAACTGGTTTTTCTTGCGATACACTGTCAGCGGTTTGTTCTGCAAATTCTTCATCCGATACTTCCAGTTCTTCGAATTTTTCTTCTTTGATTTCATAAGCCGAACGAGAGCGTTGAGGCATAGGAGAATTTGTATCTAATTGAATACTATGAGGAATATTGGTAGAGTACGGGCCTATTTCCCTAAGAACAATCATTTTCTGTTTTCTAAAAAGCGAGCCTTCTGTGGCCGATTTTTGCAATTGATCAAAAGTAAAAGAATAATGCTTAGAATCCAATAAATTGACGGTACTCATCGCCGGAACGCTAATATATAGGTCCGATAAAGAAACATTCCTATTCGACAAATTTGTAATCCAAAACTCTCGTGTATCCTTCATAGAACAATGCCTAATTCTGCATATTCTGTATGAATATGGTTTTACAATATCAACCAGGCCAAACTGTGAGTATTTGGTTTGAGACATTGGATCTGGGACAACGATCTGATGGATACTCGATCCCAACAATTTCTAGGATTATTTTTCCCTCTCTCAATGTGGCTACTGGTTATCCGCAGTCAATGATTCGATATGATGTTGGTTTATACTACTTCCAATTTACCATACCATCCGGAGCAGTATCGGTCGGAACTTATGTGGTAGATGTTAGTTATGTTGATCCTGCTACCGGTAATCCGGAAACAACCTTTATTCAAGTGATAGTGAGCGCGCCCTTTGGCCTGTTTAGTGTATCAGTACCATAATAAGGAATAGGGAATGATCAAATTTCGTGGTGAATTTGTTGATGTAACTGAGCAGATCAATTTGACTGTTCAATTCAAGGATCAATTCGGTAATCCGGTCAATACCGATCAGTTTCCCACAATTTCGATTGTCCAACCAAGTGGAAGCGTTTTACTTTTACCCACCAGTCAAGGAGTAGAGCAGCACGGTGTGGGTTCCTACTCCTATGTTTTTACCGTACCTATCAATGGGCCTTATGGCGTGTTCAATGATATTTGGACTGGCACTATCAACGGATTTCAAGTACAAAATACGTTTAGTTTCGTGGTAAGTCATACCGATTTGCCAGCACTGAATACCGATGGTTTTATGGCACTTGGAGATGATCCTGGGTTTAATTATTCTCAGATTGCTATTTATAACATCAACAAATTGATCAAGATACTTAAAAATAGATTGAATGCTGATGGTAAAACACCGGCCTTTGATAAATTTGGAAACCTACAATATGTTGATTGTTCTTTGTATTCTATTGATATGCTGGTGAGTTTTTTGGCTGCCGCGTTGGTAGATTTCAATCAGGTACCATATTTCACTTTTTTCACCTGGGATGATACTTTATTTATTGAGCAGTTTGGAGAAATATTGGTGCAATGTGCTACGCTGTATGCGCTAGCAAGCAAGGCACTGATTGAAAGGGGCCGCGAATTTCAGATCACTGACAACGGCATAAACTTTAACCCACCAACCGTCTCTGAATTACTGCAAACCCAGTACAATACACTAATTACACAGTATAGGGAGACATTGAAGTATATTAAAAATAGTCTCCGCCCCAGTCCCAAGGGTCTTGGGACGTTCAGCTTAATGAGCGGTTTAAATCCATCAGTTTCACGCCTGCGCTTTTTAAGAGCTAGGCGGGTGCTATAGTTATCTTTGGGCGCTACGCATAATATAACATATGAATAGCTCATTATTTTAGTGGGCGCTGTCACTAAGGACTCATATGAACAAACTGCTCAAAATTTTAACGCCCGAACAATTAAAACAAGAATTAGAAATCATTGGATCAGCTACTAAAATAGCCGAAAAATATGGTATAAATCCAATAACCGTCTATACAGCCTTCGAGATATGCGGTATCGATTGTATTGTAAAACCACGTCGAGATATTTTATTGACACAAGAAGTATTAGAACAAGCATATGCTGAGTACGGCAGTCTAAAGGCCGTGGGACGAAAACTTGGTGTAGATTGTGGCACTATAAAACGATATATGCAAAAGTTTGGATTATATTTCAATCCGCAGATAAAACGCATTTGTGATGATCATTTCTTTTCCAATGAAAATGAGGCGATTTTTTACGTGGCTGGATTTTTAGCAGCAGATGGATGCGTCAAAAAACGACTTTCGTCCAGTGGTAATTTCCGTTATGAAATACAACTCAGTTTGGCTAGATATGATGAGCAGCATCTTCTTCTTATAAAGGAATTATTAAAATCAGATGCGAAAGTTAGACAATATGAGGTGAAGTCTAATAAACGTAACCCAAAATGGAATAATTCCTTAGCCAGCAGTTTTACTATTACTTCGGAAATAATGGTCAATGAACTGGCCAAATTCAATATTGTACCTGCTAAAAGTCTCATCTATACCTTCCCAGAATGGATCATAAATCATTCATTGCGACATCATTTTATTCGTGGCTATAATGATGGTGATGGTAGTTTTTACATTAGTAAACCAAAAAATGGTAGAACCGTTCCTCAGGTATATTTTTCTTTGTGTGGTACCAATGAATTTCTCTCCGTAGTTAGCGCTATTTTCGCCGAAGAACTTGGCATTGATAAAAAGAAGCCTCGTCTGATTAAAAAACACTATGCCCTTGAATATGGCGGAAATGGTGTGCTTTCTAAAATCACCAACTACCTCTACCACGATGCCATCATCTACCTCCCTCGTAAATACGAAGTCGCTCAAAAGGCTAATATTTTCGCATCTTCTCATGAATTTAGATCGACTACAACGCTTATGTGATCGGTTCGTCAAACTTGCAGGAATCTGGGATGACGATGAGGATTGGCGGGAACAGGATCGTCGCAAGGAAGAACAGCGAAAAGCTGACCAACGAGCCAAGAACGAAAGGGTCTGGCCGGTGGTGGAGGCTTGGTTTGCTCAGTTTGGACAGCCCGAAGACGATGACTACGACCGTAAAGAAGTTCTCGAGTTTGACCCCGAGTATGCGGTCAATCCAGTTGTTCGCCTGGGAATGATCTATTCTTGGCCGCATGATTCTAAGATGGTGGTCGATGCCAAGGTCAATCGGGAAACTGGCGAGGCGGTGATTGACAATGTTCGTGTGATCTTCAAAGGCCAACATATTCCGCCGGAGCTACTGGAGAGGATCCGATTGGCCACTGGGAAGACTATCAAGTACCACCGGCCCACTAATGCTTGGGTATATGATGCTCAATTGGACGGAAAATTGAAACCCGGCGATCCTCGGATGATCGAAGTCGCTCAGGCTCTAAATAGTTAGTTATAATATGGACTTGCTGCACTTACAATTTCTCTGCTCTCGCTTCCTCAAATTAGCCCAATTACACGGGGATTCCGCCCAAAATGATTGGAAGGCCCGATCTACCGTTTGGGCCTTGGATGATCTTTATGAGTACAATAATATGAAAAGTGCTCTCAAACCTGATGATCTCTCTCCGGAAGTAGGTTTTCGCGCTTCTCACCACGCAGACAATGATCCGGCACCCCAGATTCCAACCTTGGGCCCTACTCCTATCAATTTAGACGCTTGGCTAGGTAGGATTGAAGAAGCCCTACAACATTTGGCGCAAGAAGTAGAATTAGCCAAACAGAAGCCATAATTTCGCATATTCTTATGCCCGACGAGAAGCAAAAATTTACCATTGAGGAAATAAAACAGATTCCTCCCCAAATGTTAATGAGATTGTTGAATCGGATGAAGGCTGAGTTAAAGAAAAATCCTATTATGCAGCGTATTTTTGAGGAATATGATACTGACATCAGTGAATTAGATTTAGTGCCGATGTGTTTTGCTGATATCGATGTCAGCGCTAAGTGCGATCATGGAGTCCTTTATTTCAATTACAAACTCTTATGTGATGGTGATTTTGAGAAAGATTATAGTTATGCTATTCACGAAACCACCCACTGGCTACAACAATGTTCGGGAGACAAGCCCACCAAGAGCGCTGATGATGGAGAATATCTAAATAATCCTTACGAAATTGAAGGTTTCCAAAATCAAGTTGAATATCTGGCTGATGAATATGGCGAACGCGAGGCTGAGAAATATGTGGATAAACTGTTAGATCATCACGAATTAGAAGGCCAAAAAGCGGAAAAAAAGAAAGACGAATTGTTAGATCAGGTGTGATATATTATTCATATTTATAGGCATAAAATTGCATCGCATTATGCACAATGAGGTAAAATATGAATGATATGGCTCGAAAAGATCGTATAATGTATGACGATATTCTAACGAGAGAAATTCTTATAAAAGAATATAATGAGTTAGGAAGTATCTCGGCCATGGCAGAAAAATTTGGAGTATCAACATATCCAGTTATCAGTCGGATGAAGATTTATGATATTCCATATAAAAAGAAAATACGATACACGTGTGATGAAAATTTTTTTGGGCGGGATAATGAAGAAAGTTTTTATTGGGCTGGATTTATGGCCGCTGACGGTAATATAACAAAAAATAGCAGTAATGTGAATATATATTTAGGAGAAAAAGACGCGCCCCATCTTGAAAAATTTAGACTATCAATCAAATCAAATACTCCAGTTAAAATTTATCAGCGTGCTGGCGAAATTAATACCATTATAAAACCAAATGGTAAAATACAAACAATGATCAGTGGTAATAGGGCGGTAATACGTATAGGTTGCTGGCAAATGGTGAAAGATTTGGCGAGATTTAATGTTGTTCCGGCCAAAACCAAAATTTATACTATACCTGATTGGTTGAAAGAACACTTCCTTTTTCATCATTTTATAAGAGGATATTTTGATGGAGATGGATGGTTTTCATTTAGTGAAAATGGAAAATATAAAAAAATGAGTTGCGGAATTTGTGGTAATTTACAAGTTCTTGAAACATTTAGAGAGTTTTTCATCAAACAATGTAATTTATCTAGTAATGGATATTTAGGGGCAGAATATATTTCAGATAATAATAGTCTTTATAGAATTTCTTTCCAAAAATTTCACGATATGCGTAAAATAGTGGATTGTCTTTACGCTGACGCTAATATTTTTTTGGAAAGGAAAAAAGTAGAATCAGATAAGGTAAAACAAATAGATGATGGGTGCTTTATTCTAAATTTAGATAAAAACGATTTATTGGCATCGTATGAGCGTTTAGGAAATTATGATCTTGTTGCGGAAGAATTTGGGTGTTCAAGAACTAGTATTTATGAATATATGAAAAAATTTAATATACTTCCTTTGATTAAGAAATCTCCACCTTTTGGTGAAAATCACAAAATGTCTAAATTAACAGAAGAACAAGTATTAGAAATAATAAATAAATACGTTCCGAGAAAGTATAGCCAGAAAAAACTTGCCGATGAATATAATGTTAGTCAAGGAACGATAGGCAAAATAATCAATAAAAAGCGCTGGAAACATATTAATAACAATAAAAGCGATAAGGAGTAACGAGGTGGGGTATGTGATCAACCCAGATATAGAAGGCCTAATCGAAGCGGCGTCGCTTGGAGATGGGCAGACTATTTACCTTGCTTGGACTCTTGTCTTGCCAAATAGTGTAAATAATAAGATGGCATACCATATTTATTATTCTACTGAGGAAGATCAGGTTTTCAAGGAGGGAGTAAAGTTCGTTTCTATTGACGGATCTCTTTCAGTCAATATACCTGATTTTATACCCGGGCAATTATATCATTTTGCGGTACGTGGGGTTGAATACGATCCTGGATTTGTTGATCTCACTTTACTTCCGGATGCTTTCAATGGATTGAAAGTGTATCCAACTAGTTTATTACGATCTGATATTGGGGCTACCGATTTACTAATTCCATTAGTAGATACTTTTGGTTTTCCTATTTTTGGAATTGTTCAAGTTGGTGTAGAACTGGTTTTTTATTCATCTATCGATCAAAACAATGATAACCTAAATGTTCCGTCTGGGACTACTCCGATTCCCGGGCACTTAGTAGATCAGGGTGGTGGTAATTTTTATACACCAGTAGCGGGTAATCATGGTACTGGCACCATCAATGGCTTGGCTTTGGTCAATGTCAATTCTCCGGCTCAGATTTGGGAAATCAAGTGTGTTTTCGTTCAACGAGATGGAAGCGGTAATCCGATTGCTGGTACGGCTAAATTTGAGGCTATTGGTTCTATTTCAGACTCAGTAAGAAATCAATACGGTGATCCTTTTGTTTGGCCAGTGTATAATCAGACCATTTCTAATGGAAATTTGAGTTTTTCAATTTCTGAGACTACTACTTTTGTACCAGGAGATACTTTTATTGTAGTAATAGGAGGGCCAACCGAGGCTGTTGGAATGGGTCGTGGTTTTGACAACACCATCGCACGCATGCATCAAACCGATGGTTATGATGGATACAATACTTGGAATCCATTGGTATCTTTTTGGGCTGGAGGAGACGAAGAGCATAATACTGTTATTTTCCCCTGTCAAAGTCGATTTGAGTATCCTAATTTTGCTTTTACACTGGCTGATGGATATCATCAAGAAACTAAGGATTTGCTGACTACTGATCTATCAGCCAGTGATGCTTCCAATGTTAATTTTCCACATTATGACTATGCTGGGTGGCATCGAACTAATCCATTAGATTTATTGACTGGCGTATGCGTGGGAAGTTATATTGGTGGAGAGTTATACTGCGCAGACGGATATGACGGAGTAGGTCGTCAGGTTCGTGGAATGTCTCTACAAGACGCTAATAATAACCGTCAAGAAATTTTATTAGCAGTAACCGGTGAACCGGTATGTTTGGTACGTAGATTATGGACTGGTATAACCTGTAACTGCTATATTCCGGAAAGTGAATATCCGGATGACAGATGTCCACAATGTTTTGGCACTAAAATGGTAATTGGATGGGAACAATATTTCAATCCTCGTCGTGCTGATGGTAGAATTATGGTTAGATTTAGTCCTACCGATGATGACGTGAAACAGTACGAAGGTGGTTTGGAATCCGAATTTACTTCTGATTGTTGGACGTTAGTAGTTCCAGCAGTAAAAGATAGGGACTTTATTGTTCGCTTTGATCAAAATGGTAATGAAGAATATCGATATGAGATATTATATACTAATCGAAACAAAACTATTGATACGCTGTCTGGCGCGCAAAAGTTTAGAGTACAAAGAATAAGAAAGTTCGACCCTATCTATCAAGTACCAGTATTCAGAAATACTCAGTATTTCCCGCAGAGTGCCACTACAACAATCACCAATGCTTTTGGGATTGGGCCGCACATGCATACCTTCCAAACCAATGAAAATTCACCCAGTCCCACCAATCAACTGACCGGCGTTAGTGCTGGTCATAATCATCCTATATTATGGAACGGAGGGAAATGGATAGTACAAGAAGTATTGGGTCATACTCACGGTTTGGTCATACCATCCCCAAATGAAACAATAACTTTCCCAAATCCCGAAAATGACCCTACTCAGTATCCACCCTATAATGACTAATTCTTTTTCTTGTGTCTTGTTTTTCTAATTCCATCAAGAATGTTCTGTTTGGCGCTTAGCGGTCGAAGATTTTCCAACGCCCAACACTTCTTGAAGTTCTCTTCTTCTGGTGAAGAAGATGGTAAATCGGATTGAGGGATGATATGATCGAGTTGCCATTTCCAAGTAGATGGATCATTATCATCCCAGGTTTTGGGATCATATTTACCGTGATTATTCCAGTTCATCCAGGGCTCAAATTGTTTTTCAAGATGTCCTCTTAATTCTGCATCACTATAAGGAAAATAGTTATTGCGGATCAGACCATTTTTATTACCGCCAGATAGTTTCAGATAACGATTTACTAAACTAGAAACACCACACTTCAGTTTAAAAACAGGATTTACTGCGCTTTTTCTTTTTCGATATTCCCGTTCTGTTGCTCGTTTCGCAATCCGACGAGCCTCTTTTATTTTTGAGCACTCTTTGTTGATTTTGAACGATGGTTTTTTATGATCAAAAGCGTATTGTTTTTGATATGCGGCTATTCTCTCTTTATTATTGATGTTATATTGTCGCTGGTGTGCTAATTTTGGTTCTCTATGTTCTTGGTAATATTTTCGATCTTGTTCAGATTTCTTCTCTTTATTTTTTTCTCGATATAGTTTATCATACGCCGCTTTTTCCTCTTTACGAGCATCGAAGTATGGTTTTCGCTTAATTGCGATCTCTTCTCTATGCTCGGTTTGATATTGTCTCTTTTTAGCCGCTATTTCTTCCTTATTATCTTTTTCCCATTGTCGCCTATACTTTCTTAAACATTCCAGACATTTCCTACCGCGAAAACCTTTTGCTGGCTGCATCGTCTCGCAATATTTGCACCATTTTGTTTCTTTATTCTTTGACATTGAAGATGCTCTAATCAACAATATACCCATCGGTTTTTATTTGTCAAAGGCTTCCACCAATAAAATCGCATCCTTGTAATGGCAAATATTCCCTATAATAGAGGCATCGGGCGCCTCGCGACCGATAGATTTGATTTTCAGTCCCATCTCGAAGGCGTCATTGGTTTCCGTCACACTGCCGATCAAGTCGATCTAAACCCCTCTCCAATGAATATCTACGGCCCAGCTACCACCGTAGAGCAGGCCTTACAAAATTTGGTTAATTTCATTGCTTTTGAGCTTGCTAATGGTACAGGATTTATTGCGGTTGGCGATGGATATGATACTTATCACAATAGTTTTGCCTCTCCTGGCGTACCGGGAAGTACTCCATATGATGCTAGCGTACCTCCGTTAGATCCGGTACTCAATGATCTCTTTACTAATCCATCTAATCCTAGTTATCATCGTGTTAGAGATGGTGGTATTGTTTTTATCAAAGCTGGTACTTATTCCATTTCTAATACTGTTAATGTACCCCCAGGCATTATATTGATGGGAGAAGGGTTTGGCACCAAACTAATCAATCAAACTTCCTCTAACGCCCCGATGTTTTCTATTTCATCTGATTCTAGTAGAGTAGGCGATAATGGAATTATTGCTGGTGGCGGATCTGACTCATTATTCATTTTTTCCAAAGATACGGTATTTCTAAACCTTACTATTGCTGATAATTTTATAGAGCCAAAATTTTTGGGCGATACGTCTTATTTAGTACCACGAAATACATCAGTATCTTTTCCATTGGTAGTGCAAGATCAGAGTTCCAATTTAGTTTGTGATGGAGTTAGATTTTTAGGAAAAGTGGTTTATACTGCCGGAAAACCCTCTTCTAATACTGGCGCCGCTATTGGCACTGATAGTATAAATTTTACTACTGGTACCGGATTATTTATTCGTAATTCGTCTTTTGATGGTTTCACCATTCCAATTATTTTTCAAGCCGGTGGTGGTAATGCTGACTATTTTTATTGCAACAAAAATAAAATTAGATGTTATGGTAATTCAGCAAATGGTTACGGTACTTCGGCCGTAGCAGCGCCGTTTCAACTCAATGTTTGTAATATAAATGCTACTGAAAATTATTTTTATACTAATTTTGTAGATAATAGTGTATTACTAACCGGACCTGTTATTGCGTCATTTCCTAATACAGTTCCTTCTATTACTGGACCAAAAGCTAATATTGTAATTTCCAACAATAATATCCTTTCTGTAAGTAGTTCTGGCGGTACCCCAACCTCTATAAATATCATAGTTTGGCAAACCAGTCCTAGCACTTCTACTTTGATCAATAATACTAATTGTATTGTTTATGGTAATAACGATATGACTGGCACTTTCAATGTCAATCAGGTACCAAACAATGTAAGTTCATCAGGTGTAGATATTGCTAATGTTAGTATTTTAGGGCCCCTTTATTTTGCCAACAGTGCCACTAATATAGTTTCTACCGGCTCTCCTTATTCCATCACTTTGGATGTGGTGGTTTTAGTCAATGCATCGGCCCCCTATCAAGTAAATTTGCCAGCCGTGAGTACAAGAGGTCGTGTAATTACCATCAAGGATATTTCTGGTAATGCCGCAACTAATCCTATTACCGTTCATAGATTTGGCACCAATAATATAGAGGGCTTACCAACTGATTATGTGTTATCTGCTGATTATCAAACAGTTAGACTCATTTCAGACGGTAGTACCGGATGGTGGAGTATATAAATGGTTTTAGTATCAGTACAATTTACAACGCCAGGAACAGCAAGCTGGACAGCACCAGCGGGTGTGACTCAAGTTTGGATTTTCGGAATTGGATCCGGTGGAGCCGGAGGAGGCGGTGCGGCTGGTGGTGGTTTAGGTAGCGGTAGTAAAAGTGGTGGAAGTGGGGGTGGTGGGGCGACTGGAAGTTGGGTTTATATCAATGTAACACCAGGCGTATCTTATAGTTACACTGTGGCCGCACCAGCCGTTGGTGGATCTGGCGGTATTTTTAGCACTTCAACCGCCGCAACAGATGGTTTTAATGGTCATCTTTCTTCTTTTTCTCTAACCCTAGGTCATCCTTTTGTATTCAACGGCGGTCAAGGAGGACAGGCAGGAATTGGCACTGCTGATAATTTTGGCGGAGCAACTTATCCGTTCCAAATAGGCAGTAGCGCTCCCTTTTCTTTTGGAGCGGGAGGAAGCGTTGTTACACATACTGTGGGAGGCGGATTCCCTAATGGAGGTGGAGCTGGTGGAAGTTCAGGCAATTTTAATGGAGGGATTAATGATGGCCTCCCTGGTGCTGGAGCGGGTGGAAGTAATTGCCCATTTGTTATTGGTAACGGTGGCGTTGGTGGCAACGGTGGGATTAGTAGTGGCGGTACCGGATCAAACGGACAAAGTGCGTCAAGTGTTAGTAATTACGGGGCAGGAGCGGGTGGGGGTGGGGCGGGTGGAAATGGTAGCTCAACTCCTGGAAATGGAGGTTCCGGTGGTAATTCTGGTGGCGGATTGATTGCCATTTTTTGGGTTGCGTAGGCCTGACTTTTGACAGTGGTATGGCTAAGTTAGCATTATTCGTATGAAAGAAATTTATCGTGCTAAGAAAGTAGATAATTAATGGGACCCGATCTTTGGTCATTTATCACTTGGCAGTTTATACTTTTCAGTCTTGGCGTTATGACGATAGTATTCATTCTCCGTACTATTTTACAATACTTCTTCATTCAACTTCAATCATCTAGACTTTGGAATACACTTGTTCTTCCAGTTGCACCTATTTTGATTGGTGGTACAATGGCACGTCTTCTCAAGGCCTATCCATATTCCACAGGTTTGACAAGCAATTTGGACCATATTCTCTTTGGTGCCGTAGCTGGGCTTCTCTCAGGTCTCATTTTTAGTGTTATCAAAGGAACACTCGGCTCTTCTATACAAGCACTTGTATCCTCATTGGGCATCCCTATACCCCCATCACCTCCGACAGGCACCACCACTTCTACTGACGATACAATTCCAACTAATCTGCCTCCTCGTGGCCAATAATACGAGATTCGTTCCACCCCGAATATTATGGCATTTTGGTGGATAACACATGAGCAATTACCCCCAAAATTTAGATGATGATATTTCAATCATTCGAGTTGATGACGCTATTACTGAGCTGGGAGGCCAGGCAATAGATCAATGCCGAGATGCTATTTTCGCTATCGAAGACGCATTAGGAACTAATATTGCCGGAACGGCCAACTCACTAGCTGCTCGCCTTGGTATTTCTCTTGATCCGGCAGGAAATCTTTTACCATCCGCTATTGCCGCAGCAGGATTAGTTTCTTTACCAATTACTAATAGTCAAATTTCTCCTACTGCCGGTATCTTAGAATCCAAACTTACGCTCGATCATCGTACGGCTGATTTGTTTAATATGATTTCCAATTTCAGTTTGGATTTGGGAACAGTTTTAAGTTTTGTGGCCGATACTGGAATCAAAATAGAGCCGCATATCGATGGCACCGGTTATTTTCATGATCTAAGTGCTATTATGGTGAATACTCCTTTCTTGCTCAACAAGTATGGATTGCCGCGAAATAATACTAATGCTTACACTCTACTTTCCGATATCAATACCGATCTAAATACTCATGAAAAAGATGATGGAACTATCTTTGGCACTATCCCACCAATCAATTATGCTCACGTTGCTTCCGGCATCAATCTTAATGTATCGACTTTCAATTATATCCCTCAGACTACGACAGATGTTCAATTACTTGCGGACTTTTTGGACAGTTCAGGTATTCTATTACTTGGTACTAGGATTCAGACATTATATGCTAATGGTATTCCGAGAACTGCTCGTGCCACTTCTTTCAATGATGCAACGCATGGACAATTGATTGTTCCTCCGACCACTGCTACGACTTTCCTTTTAGATGGGGGTAGCAGTACTCCGGTCGATAACATTACTGATGGCGATGATGTAGTAAGATTTACCCCATTATCTGATGATGGTTATGTATTTGATTCACAATTTGCTCAAATCAGAATTGGTGATATTCTTACGGTTAATTATGGAAGTGTTGTTCTTCCATTCATAATTCGTGAAACGAAATATATTTCTAGCGGCGGGATCGGTACATTTCTAGTTAGAATTGACGGAAAAAATCTTTTAGCCACGACCACCGCGATTGCTAGTGTCAATCGACCCCTATTCAACACTGATAAAACTGGTGTATTAGCTTTGGCACCTGCCTGGAATCCTAGCGCAAATCTTTATCCGTCCTTGATTCTCGGTAGCGCGCGAGGCGCGCAAGTAATCGGAACTGATTTCGTCCCGGATCAAGTTGATTCTAAACATTACAATTTGTATTTACAATTGTATCCGACCGGTAATCCAAACGATGGTGTTATTAGTTTGCCAGCTATTGATATCACTGGTGAAAAGGGGATTTCTCCCGGCCTCTATACATTAGACACAATTGTTCAGAACATTAATAATGCTTTCCGCATACAGGGATATAATTATCGTTTTATTGCCTATAATTATTTTGGTCAATTTGGTCTTATGTTGGCAGACCACTATAACAATGTAAGTTTTTCAATTATTGCTGGGGCAGTAACTTCTAGTGGCAATTACGATCCGAGTGGTAGCGCCACCCTATTTCCTAATAACGTAATTGACGTCTTTACGCCAAAAGATGCTCTAGGATTGGGGCTCAATGGTTCTGGTGTAGCAAGTCCGCCTTTCTCCGCCTCTTATGCAATTCCAACTGCATCTCAGTTACCAACTTTTATTTGGCCACCACTTAAACGAAAGAATTTTTATGTCAATGGGGTGGAGAGAGATTCTTTCAATTTAGAGCCAAATCAACTTATTGATGGTTATGGGGATGGTTACTGGCCAGCTACTATTACAAATCAAACGATAGTTCCCGGGATCAACGTCTTCAAGACATATAAAGTCCTTTTCAATCTAAGTAATTCTAGCCTACAAATTGGTAATACTATCGTAGTACAACAAGAAACTGGGCAAGGCGGTAGCATTGTTGATTTTGGTCGTTTTATTATCACCGATGTAGAGTTTAATAACTGCAATTGTGATGGTTATACGGGATATACTACCATTACTGTTTTTGATGCTATTCATAGTACTGGAATATCTCCTTTCGTTTCTGCCCCAAATGGTACAATAGTTCGTTTGTACTATAATGCTGGTTCGGTCGGATTCAACAAAGAAAATCTCTCCGATAATACCTCAGTCACTGGTTTTGCCCGACATATGGAAGTATATGTTGATCAAAATGGAAACTCTTTCACACAAGAGCGAGGTCGGGCCAATATCACCGGATCCAATATTGCTATCAATAGTACCACGTTGTATTCTGATAGCGCTATCAAATTTGTAAATCTTTACAAGATATCACCAAAACTTCGCGGATATACATTTGGTTCAGTTAGAAAAATCAATTTAGTAATCACTTCGTACAATAGTATTACTGGTATCTTTACTGGTAATCTTCGTAGATGGGATGGTTCTACCGCTTCCAATGCTGGGCCTACCACCGTAGGCAAACTCGGTATTCCTGTCAGGTTCTACGATGAAACTAACATTGATTTCATCGATTTTATTTTTGAGCCAAAAGATAATGTTCCTACTTTTGCCGGACAAAACATAGATGTTCAGTTATTCCCGACACTATCCCTAGACGACGAAGTATTACTGGTAGGCACCTGTCAGGTCAACGATCTAAATAAACGTATTCGATACATTATTGATCAGAGGCAATTCGGTAATACCAGTGAAAAAGATCTATCTACCTCCGCTCTCGATTACATTGCTACGCCAACCAAACTATTGAGTGAAAATGGTGTTATTCGTGGATTTGATGTAGTATCTATCGCTAATAACAACGTTTTTGTCAATGGCGGGACTGCTATTGTTAATGGAAAAGTTATTCAGTTGGATAATAGTGTAGCGGCTATCCCAGCAGTGTATGAGGCTGTTTATTTAGAAGTCGGTGGTGGTAGCACAACTGTCCCCAATATAACCTGGTTTTTATGTGTCAGTGATAGCGGTGAATTGGTTACTATCGCATCTACCGATTTTGATCCCAATGGTGCTTTTGCTGCCTCTTATTCTCCTCTAGACAACACTAGAATGTTTTGGGCTATTGAGCCAGTTAGTAGTAATACCTATCAACTTCGCGGTACTTACTTTTCTGATCTAGTTCTCAATCAAAAGGATTTGGTACCTATTGCGGTGCTAGATGGCTACACTTCAGTTTCTGGCGGGGTGGCAAGCGTTTCCGCCGCTTCATTGGACGCCCGCCGCTTCATCTATAACGGGTATGGTGGTCTAACTGATCTTTTTGTTCTTGGAGCTAATGCTAGCTTTCGCTCGTTTGCCTCTCTTACTACCTGGCTCCAACAACTAACTCAATTTGTATCTAACAATAACACTACCGCAAACTCTATCTCTAATACTGTTCTGGTCAAAGGACATTTTCCAATTACCAACGTAGTACCTTTGGATTTCTTTGCCCCTGTCTATTTTAAGGGTGATGGTGGTATTTTTGATATTAGTTCTTCCGTCGGGTTCATTATTGGAAGTAACGTTCATTTTGATGGGATCACCTTCAATGACGGATATGACGCATCTCTCGATGGTTCCTTTTCTTACTCTAATCTAATCAATAGTAACAAGGCCTGCATATATAGCAATGTCGGAGCTGATGGTTATCTCAGCAATCGTAATATCTCAATTACAAACTGTAACTTTGTTTATACGGTTACAACGCTTGCTCATCCGATTGCTCGTTTTCCTTTCATTAGTTTTGAGTTTGCTTCGGCGGGTAATATTCTCCAAAACGTCAATATCTCCAACAATACCTTCTCTACTCTTGTCGCTGAGGACGATATTCGAGCGGCTATCGCTTTCACTTGTAAACTCAATTCGGGTAACACCAGTACGGCCGCTGTGCGATTGGTTGATTGTACTATCAGTGGGAATATTTGCGATAAGAATCAAATGATTGCTATCACGGCTCCCCCATCCCCCTCGGCTCCTCTTTCGGAAATGTTAGCGACCGTTAATTGCGTGATTGAAAAAAATGAATGCGGAACAATTAGTGCGATGGTAAGGGCAGATACCCCATCAAACACTTTCAATACCGATCTTGGAAAACCATACGATAAGTATTTTAGTCTTAGAATCGTTGGTAATACTTGCCAATATATTACGGCTACCGATTCTACTGGTACTGAATGGGCCGCTGGTTCTCCAATTTCTTTGACTTCTGGCGCCATCATTGTTAGTGAGAATACTTGCTCTTGGATTAGAATGCCAATTGCAGTTGCTTCATCTAATATCAAGGATCATAAAGCCACCTCAATTTTCAAGAGCAATATCCTAAACGCCTTTGATTTCAGCTGGCGCAGAAGTTTCAATGGTGGGTCTAGCCCATCGGATAATAGCGCGATCCATGTCTTCAATCCTACTGCTATTTTCACTACTATTGCTGCACCTTCTAATGGACAATTCTTACCCCAATCTATTATCAATGTTGCTTCCACTATAGGCTTTCCTACCTCTGGTACTATCTTCGTGACTACTAGTGCTGGAATCCAAATTGTGACATATTCTGGAACCACTAGCACTTCTTTTACTGGATGCAGTTTGATTTCTACTGGTGGCGGGTCGATGAGTACTGGCGGTAACGTCAATGCTAGTTATTTTACCGATGTACTAATTACTGGAAATCATATCAATACCGGAGAAGAATCTACTACATCTCCTCCTACATCTTCTGTTACTACATATAGTTACGACACCGGTATTTTTGCTGGTCAAAATGCTACTATCACTGACAATATCATCAGTGGAGTGGCTCCCGCTCTATTCTCTCCCGGCTCTCCTACCGGCATTGCGTTAGCCAATAACAATTCCATTGTTAGTGGTAATAAACTATATCGTGGAGCTACTACTTGGAGTAGTTATGTTGATGGAGGTGACAATGTAAGTGGTGCTGGCACTTTTGCTATCTCTCAACATACCATCGTAAATAACTTTTTTGATCAGCCTACATTAGACAGTAATCCTCTACATACTAATTTGATCACTAATATATCACTATTTGTAGTTGCTAACTCTAATATCAATCAAACTGGATATGCCGCTATTTCATTGCTCGATTATGCTCATTATGTCACTCCAAGTGCGACTGCTATTAGTTCTAATCCAAATGGTCCGGCCTATCAAAATGCCGTGGCATTTTTTGCCCCCTTCACTGGTTCTGCAACTTTCCAAGTCGAAAGAGTAACTCCTGGATTCTTTGGTGCTCAATTTAGTAATGCTAATTATACTTTGATAACTAGCACCGCAGCAGATAGTGGAAATAAAGATTTTTCATTTACTATTTCTCTGGATGATATTTTACCATCAGGTGTCAAAATTACTGATGCTAAACTTGGTATTTGGCTAGCCAGTATAGGAAGTTTGGACACAACGTCTTCTCAGAATAATAATCAAATTACTCTTACACTAAACTCTTACTATCCAACCGCATCCGGAGCGCCGGGCAGTAATGGTATCGCTGACGTCAAAAATAATATCGTCGCCGGTTCTGATATCAGTAATAGGACCTCACTACAATATACTACGATTACTTATACAGCCGCAAGCGCGGGCGCCGGATATCAAGTAGTAACCCCTGCTACCATTAATAGCGCTACGCAGTATTGCGATATAACTGCAGGCCTTCCATCAAATTCTTTTATAACAGGCAACAATTTCCGTATTGCGGCTTCCGTAGATATGAACTATGTAAATACTGGTGGGTCAACAGTAACTTGGGCACTTTCACCATTAGTTATTCAATATAGATGGTAACCGATGGCCACTAACAACGTATTCAAGAGCGATCTCTACTCGATCCATAATGTGGTACAAAATTCAATGATAATGTACCCCAAAGAAATAGTCATTGCTACTCTCCGAAATTTTTTCAAGCGTGATAGTTATTATCACTATTCTAAGGATCATTTTGGTTTCCCTAATACGCCAGACCACACTGATCTTCCAATAGATGCCGGACTGCATGACGATGTTACAACTCGCTTATTCATTGGAGAAAACTATCGTTTCGATTCTATTTTCTATCCTGCCATTTTGATCAAAAATGCTGGGTCACGATATGTACCTACCTCTATCAATCGGGAAGAAGGAGCCGTTCAATGGGATTTTCGCACCTTTATTGATGGTTATGGCAATACTGTTTCTTTCCGTAATCCCGTCAGTTTCATTTTTGCAGGTGCCTGGGAAGGGGCCCTTTCTATTGATATTATGACCCGCTCTCTTCGTTCTCGTGATGATTTGATCGACTTGGTTAGTATTTGTTTAACTGATATTGCCTTCAAGAGCTTGCAAAAAGCCGGGGTAATTTGTAAGCCCCTTGTAGTGGGATCTCCTTCGGAAATAGATGATCGTAATGATAAGCTCTTTCGACAAACTATCACCATAGATATCCGTTCTGAGTGGAGGCGGGCAATACCAATAGCAAATATTCTAGATGTTATCAATTTTTCTATTGAATTTGTTGATTTGCATAATCCGCTTGCCCCAGTAGCCAAAAATCTGACCATAAACAGCAATATTCAATTCTTAGACATTATGGCCAAACAGTACGAATTTACTCCCCCAACACCATAGAGGCTAAACTGAGCATTTTAGGTGATATCTATAAGACAAGGCATACTAAAAGAAAACAAGGAATAATCAATTCCTGCATAAAATCGTATGGGGATATACCCGCATTTTAGCGATGACTATGAAACTCAAAGGAAATAAATATGGCTGGTAATATTCCTGGCACCGGTGGCCTGATTACGCCGGGGGTGTTCACAAATGTGCAGACTCTTTCTACTGGAGTTTCGGTTCCCGGCGGAATTCGCATAGCTGCTATTTTAGGCGAAGGCCTGAAACCAGAAATTGTAGTCACGGCAGCTCTCGGCAACGGCAAAGATGGCTTAGACCCCACCTACACTACTACAACGGGTCAAGACGGGAGACACTTCGCGCTCTCGACAGCTCCTATCATTTCAAATCGAACTCAAGTTTTTCGTGATGGTATTTTGCTTCAAGGCTTAGAAGGATCTATAACTCCAACTACTACATTTAGTAATGTTTATGACTATATGGTAGATCCTTCTAATGGTCATATTCTACTTCAGGCAGCCCATCTCGTAGATCAGGGTGGTACTTTTTGGACCCCCGGCGCCTCAAATGTAGGCGTAGGAGTCATCAATAACTTATCTCTCATTGACGTAGACGCCCCAACGAAACTTGGATTATCAAGTGCATCAGCGTGCAACGTGATAATATGAATAATCCAATTGCTGGAACCGCCAGTTTCGTAGCGTTTGGTACCGTTTCAGGCAACAAATTGGATGCTAACGGAAATACTATCCTCTGGACAGCTGACAACGTAGTAATCAACAATGGCGTTCTTTCTTTCTCTATTCAAGAGACCAACGGCGTACCGTTTAGACAAGGCGACTCGTTTACCATCGAAGTTAGTTCTGGTGTACTAACGCATAATGATACTCTCACGGCTAATTACATTCCAGTTGGAAATATCAATGCTCCAATATTTTTACAGAGCATGAATGATGTGGCCAAGAATTTCGGCCTTGCCAGCACTTCTAATGCTCTTTCATTGGGCTGTCAATTGGCTTTTGCCAACAATACTCCCGGCATTATGTGCGTACAAACAATGCCAGGCCTTCCCCGCAGAACATCCTATCAGCTAACTGATAATATGGTAGCTACGTTAGAGGCGGGCTGCGCTAATATTGATGACTTTATTTTCCCACTTCCGTTAGGCGTGGTTCCCGATCCCAATTCTCAGATCCACTTCTTCATTCAGAATAATACGACTAGTGTAGAAACACAAGTACTTCCTAATCAGTTTCCATACTATGAGTTAGGATTGGCTGGCCAGCCCACCCTCTGTGCATTTGTCGGTGATAACACTCAGGCTCCTGCCGGTAACTCCTTCTCTTATAGCGTAATTCAAGAATTTGCTACTGATGCAACTGGATTTGACGGGTATATTACGCCTGGACTTAGCAGATTGCAAGGTGTTTTTGGTTCTTCTATCGTGTTTGATTCTTCTTACATCGGTAAAATCCTTCTAATCATCGATGCTCAGAATACCTCTAACATTAGTGAAAATGCCACTCATAGTAGTACTCACCCTTATTTTACCATCAATTCAGTAGTCAATGGTCAATTACAGTTTAGTACTAATGGTTTTACCAGCTTCACCAGCGGATCTGGAATCACCTTCGAGTTGATAAATCCTCTCACTGGGGCGCCAATAACTGGTAGCTCTGGTACTGATGGCACGCTAACAGATGATGGCCTTCAAGATGGCATCGGTAGTTTTACCAGCTCTGTCATCAATTTTGGAACTGTAGGGGGAGCCGGTCTGCTTGGCTTACAATTGAAAATTGCTGGTCAACCAGTAGGCACTAACAACGGCGCATATGCTATTACAGCCTACAACTCTGGCACCAATACTCTCACTATTGAGAGAGTTTTCATCACTGAAACTGATGTTCGTTACGAGATAATTGATCCGCTCAATGTCAGCGAATACATTGTAGTCAATAAGAATATTGTTCCTAATGGATTTGGTCTTCGTGTTACCATCGTGGACGCCCGTGATGCATCGTTTTATGATGCCGGGTGGATCAACGCTTTGGCAGCATTGGAAAAGGTAGATGTAGATATCATTGTACCCCTACCACTACAGACTATTTCGGTCATTTTCCAAAACACCGTTACTCACTGCATAACAATGAGTAATATCGCTAACAAGTTGGAACGCGTGACTTTCATTGGCGCTATCAATGGTTTGACTCCAAGTAATCTAATTGGAACCTCGTTAGCAGCGGTAGAAAGCCTAGGAGTGCTAGAAGGTATCCATGGCAATACGGTTGCAGAAATTTTGGATGGTGATACGGAAGATTTGGCTAATTATTCAGTTTCCAATTCTTATGGAGAAACTTTCCGAGCCGTATACTTCTTCCCCGACCAAATCGTAGTTCAAGCAGGAACATCTAACGTTATAGTAAGCGGATACTTCCTTGCAGCGGCCGCGGCTGGCTATTGCTCTGGTAATAATAACATTGCAATGCCACTAACCAATAAGGTTTTGTCAGGCTTTACTATCCTTAGCAATAAGATGTACTCTCCATTGACGCTGGCGCAGCTAGCGCAAGCAGGTGTAACGGTGCTACAACCAGTAACTGGTGGTGGTAGAGTAGTTTGGGGCATTACAACTACACAAAGTGGATTCGTCGAAGAGGAAGAAATTTCAATCGTCTTTATTCGAGATCGTATTGCTAAATCTATGCGTTCCGGAATGGCTGCTTTCATAGGCTTACCTCAAACTGATACTATCGTTGCAGATTTGAGTGCCAGGGCTAACGGATTACTCAATAGCTTTATCTCACAAGGATGGCTCACGCAGTGGAAAGATTTACTGATTGAGCAGGATTCGGTGGATCCAACGCAGATCGATATCAGTGTGCGTGTAGCCCCCGTATTTCCGATCGATTTCATTTATGTGACAATTAGCATTGGATTGCTATAATCCACGTAACTCAACTAGGGCATATTGACAATCACTCCTCTGGTGATTAGGTTCTCTTTATGACTGCCAAAACGAAGCGTACTCCCGAAATAGAAGCGGAAATCATTATGCTCTACACAGCGGGGACTGAGGTTGAAAATCTAGCCAAACGCTTCAATATGAGTGAAAGAACCGTCGTTCTTGTTTTATCGGATAATGAGGCTGTTCCTCGATATGGTGACGGAAAGTGGTATCGAGCAGGAGTCGAGAACGTTGTGTCCTATAATATCAAACAGCGAGTAAAGGAAATGTTTGATCAGGGAATGGGCTCGCGCAAGATTGCCAAAGAGCTTGTGATTACACGACATTGTGTCAATGCCATTCGCGATGAGTTTGGAATCGATACCCGTAGTAGAACCCCGCCTCGCATCGCCCACCTCAAAACCGAGCACTGCTGCAAAATCTGCCAGATCACCAAGCCAATCTCTGATTTTAGGAAGAGGGTAAAAGGTGATCGGGTCTCCTTTGAAACGGTTTGTAAAGACTGTGAATACCTTCTCAACAAAGAGAAAGGGAACAAACGAGCCAAAGAACTTCGCCAAACCGATCCTTGTTTTGTCCTTCGTAAAAGCATTTCATACAGTATCTGGAAAATGCTGAAAGGCTTCAATGTCACGAAAGAAGGTCGAAGTTGTCTCGATTTTCTCGGCTATACTATAGAAGAACTAAAAGTCCATTTAGAAGGTCAGTTTGAGTCTTGGATGACGTGGAACACTTATGGAGCCTACCATCGAAAAACTTGGAAAGACGCAGATCAAACCACTTGGACTTGGCAAATCGATCATATCATTCCACAAACTGATCTGCCCTATGCTTCAATGGAGGACGAAAATTTCCGAAAGTGCTGGGCCCTGGAAAATCTTAGGCCGCTCAATTCCAAGCAAAATCATTCAGATGGTGTCAAACTAATCCGACATCAAAGCAAGAAACGAAAGCCAAGAAATAAGTAAGAGCCGGTAATATCCTGATATATAGTATGTAGGACTACTACAAAGGATTCACTAGATGGCTATTCCCCAACAATTTGCTTCGAACACCGGAAGTCAGTTACTCAATAGTAATGGGAGCAACCTTACTTCGACTGCCATTTCTACCAATATTATCATCAAGGTTGGGCCTAATGCGGTCGGTGCAGTCCAACGTATGGAAATTACTGAGGATCGTGAAATTAGAATGATTGATGAAGTGGGAACAGATGGTCACATTGATTCTGTTCCTGTTCGTTCTACTAATGTCCGTGGCACCTGCGAGCGTATTCGTTTCGAGCGGATGCGGATTTCTGAAGCCTTTTCACGCAGTTTCCTGCACGCTAAGTCTCAACGGTACCCTTTCGATATTGTAATCATTGACGTTTGGAATGGTAATGGCAATAACGCTCTAATTACTACCATCAAAAACGTATGGATTAGAGAAATCAGTTATGGATATCAGGCTACTGATTGGATCATCACTGACCGTATGCAATGGGAAGCAGAAGACATCTTTACAACCCTTTCCAATGGTCCCGGTTCAACAGGTGGAACTCTCAATATTCCGCTGGCAATACAGAGCCCGACCAGTGATATCGAGCAGAGTGCGGACGTAGGTGGTCGAAGGGGAGCACTGGACGTGCCAGGCCTACTCGCTGCCGTACTCCCATACTAATCTTTTTGATGCCCTTGGTCAGAAAAGTGCAAAACTTCTGTAGCGTCCGATATAGAGTGCTGTATGGAACAACAAAAGCGCCGTAGAACCACTCTAACCAAAGAAATTGAAGACAAGGTTTTAGCCTTACGCTCGCAGGGTCTATCAATAGACAAGATAGCTGATGCTATTCTCATCAATATCAAATCGGTCAGTAAGATATTCGCCAAATATGGGATCAAGAGAAACGTCAAAATCACTCCAGAAATGGGCGACAAAATAATTAGTCTATATGCTCAAAAAACGGGCACGGCCGAAATAGCCATATTGTTTGATCTTGCTGAATCCTCAGTTGCTCGTTTTTGTAAGCGAAAAGGGATTTTCGTTGATGGTAGGCTAATAGAAACGCGCCTCGCTTTGGAACTAAAACATCAAATCATTGACCTAGTGGCCCAAGGATATGGGCGAGCAAAAATCGCTGAAATTACTGGCTTGGGTGAAGCGACTATCAGGAATTTTTGCAAGCAACACGGCCTCAAAAGCTCAAATTCCAATTGTTCCGGCAAAATTACCGAAGAAATTGGGCAACAAATACGTGATCTAAAATGGCGGGGCTGGAACTCTGCACAGATTGGCAGGCTTATTGGCATACACAAATCCAATGTTCAAGATTACTGCGTCAAACACAATATAATCCCCCACGTTGATGAAGAAAATCTCAAACGCATTCGCAAACTCAGGAAAGTTGTTTCTAAAGCCATTCATAGGGGACTTAGAGATGCAACGAGCGTCAGAAACCATTCTATCAATGATTACTTACCCTATACGATGCACGAACTCAAAGATCATCTCGAAAAACAGTTCGAGCCGTGGATGACCTGGGATAATTGGGGGCATTATAGGAAAAACACTTGGGATGATAACGATTCTGCCACCTGGAAGTGGCACATAGACCATATTGTTCCTCATAGTGAGTTTATTTATGCCTCAATGGCGGATGAAGCGTTTCAGAAATGCTGGGCATTAGAAAACTTGCGGCCTCTAAATGCCAAACAAAACATCTCGGAAGGTGCTAGGCAAGTCAGGCACACTATTCCCCAGACAATTGAAGCAAGCCTCTAAAACTCTCGGATATATACTCTCATAGAAACTTTCTCAGGAGTATATTATGTCAAGTATCAAAAGCACCATCTCTAATCGCACCTTTACTTCCCAGCCTATGAAAGAGCTAGAAGTACCAGATGCCTCTGGACCTTCCGAATTTGACCTAGAACAAGCCAACGAGCGCCTCAGGGCTAGAGGCCTACCCCCGCTCTCAAACAGCGCCCAGGAGGCAATGAAGGCTCGTACGGCCGTAAAGGAAATGAGTCTGGACGAGATCGAGAAATCCATCTCTGATGCTAGAAAAGCCAAATTCTCTGGAAAAGAAAAACTGGGAGATACCGCTCGAACCAGAATCGAAGTTTTGACTGGGCTAGGCCGATTGACCCGAGAGGTAGAAATTGACGATGTTCGATTCGTGCTCCGATCTCTCAAAGGTCGAGAATTACGAGAGATTTTCTTGGCTGTAGCCCCTTTTGATGGTACGGTTGAGCTATCTTTTGAGCTCCGGAGACAGACCCTGGCTCGTTCCTTATGTCGGGTAGCCGATACTGACTTGGATTTGTTTCTGGGAACCCCATCTTTAGATGCAGCATTGAATTTTGTCGAGGATCAAGATGAAGCCATTTTAGCGCGACTTTATGCGGAATATCAACTATTAGCCGCAGAAATCAATCAAAAGTACGCCATCAAGACGCCTGAAGACGCGGCTCAGTTAGGGGAAGACCTAAAAAAATAGCCAACGAGCCGGAACAACGTTTCCATTGGCACCTATGCGAAATGTTTAGCCAGGCTCCCGACAGTCAAATGTTAGAGGATTTAGATCCAATTATGAAGGTTTGGATGTTTCATAACTGGTGGGCCGATCAATTAGACGAAGCAGAACTGGCTAAAAATACTGCATATCTAATAGGATCCTTCTGGAATCCGGAAGCAGTCAAACAACTAACCGGAGAAGGAAGTAATCAGTATGCGTCTTCGGACAAGGAATTTGAGAAGTCATGGGAGTTTGTGCAGCAAGATAAGAACGCAAGTCCAGAGCCAGTGCGTAAGAAGCGGAAGAAACACCTCAAGGAGTAATAAGTGGCCGATACCGTCGACATCAGTGGTCTTACACAGCAGATAGAATCTCAACAAAAGATTCTGGATGAGTCGTCTGCTAGCATCGAAAAGTATAAGCAGAAACTACAAGAACTTGCTAATCAAGGAATCACGTCCGCAAAAGACGCATTACAAAGATTAGGTGATAAGTTCAAGAATGTAGATAAGATCATTGAAGAAGAGGCGAATAAGGCCCTCGACAAACTGAAATCTAATCTATCGGATATTACTGTTCAGAGCCCTCAGGCCGCTAACGCTATTGGTGTATTGACTGTGGCCGCTTTCGGCGCTTCCAAAGCATTTGATGGGTTTGGTGATGTTAGGGGCGTTAGCACTTTCAATAATCAATTGACGTCCCTCAAATCTAGCATCAGTGGCATTACTACTATTGCTGATCCTATGATAGGCGCTCTTACCAAGATGTTTGGAATCGATCTGGGAAAAGTGGCGGGTCAATTTGGGCTAGACAAAGCCAAAGAAATAATGGGTGGGTTAGTTGATCGTTTTGCTGCTGGCGCAGATAGTGCCATCAAATTGCAGATGGGATTCCTACAAGCAGCAGCTGCAGGCGGTTCTTTTGGTCAAGTGATAGAGGCCGCAGGTCCTCACTTACGTAATCTCGATTCAATGTTAGAGACTCAAACTGAACTTTTGCAAGGTGTAAGTAAAACTACCGGAATGTCAGCTGAAGATGTAGTCAATTATTACAATCAATGGGCTAGGATACCAGGCAATTTACGCACGGTAGGTGATGCTACCCAAAACGTTATAGATCAGACTCATGCTTTTAGTGACGTCAGCAAGTTAGCAGCTGGTACTGGGCAAACCTTGGATCAAGTGATGCAACAATTGTCAGTGGCACAGGCCAATTATGGTTTGAGCGGACAACAGGCCAATGAATATATCGCTAGAACCGCTGAATTAAGCCAAGAATTAGGCGTTGGAATGTCAGATGCAGTTAGTTATATGGAAGATGTATCCAGCCAATTCAAGTTCTTAGGCGACAATGCTGACGGTGCTGCAGAGAATTTTGCCAAACTCTTTCAAGGCCTTCGCGATGGCGGAGTGAGTATGAAGACCGCGGCTGAGCTTGCGGGCGATTTGCAGGGGCAATTGGCTCATCTTAGTACTGCACAGGAGGCTTTGATTTCTTCTCGAACTGGTGGCCCTGGTGGTCTAATGGGAGCGGCACAAATCGAACAGATGTTGAAAACCGGAAAATCAGGCGAGGTCTTTGATAAGGTTCGCCAACTTATGACTCAACAAATGGGCGGACAAATTACTACTCTACAGCAAGCTACGCAGAGTCAGGCATCGGCAGCCCAATTCACTCGTGAACGTCAAATGATAACCAGCGGAGTATTCGGGATTGGAAAAGGCATGAGTGAAGCACAGGCCACTGATATCATCGCCGCTTTAGCCAAACCGGGAGGAAAACTGCAAGAAAAAGATGCCGCTTCCCTTCTCGCTAAGACTACTGAAAAGGGAGCGGATATTCAATCACGTTCTCTCACCGCCCTCAATCAAATCGTTGCTAACACTGAGTGGGGGAAGATGATGGGAGGAATTGCGACTGCTCGTACCGCACGAGGTATGCTCGGCGGGGCCGGAGAGGTGCAGAATCCTGCAGCCACAGATTTGATGAATAGGATGCGTTCAGAAGGAAGACAAGCAGAAAGAGGGGCAACAGGCAGAATATTCGCTTCCGAAGCAGAACGGTCTCCTGGCAATTGGCAGGCCTTATTACAGTCTTTGGGTCAAGATATACCTCAGTTATTAGGTGTTGCTAAGGGTATGCCAGATACTTTCAAGCAACTTTTTACCAGCGAACCAATGATGCCTCAGCGCGGAACGATGCCTCGTCAAATGCCACCAGGCACCATTCGAGATCAAGTGCAAGCGTCTTTAGCTAGACCGAATCCCGGAGGCCCCGCCCCAGCTGGTCATCATACCGCCCCGCCTCAACAACCCAGAAAGATGCAACTAACCGGAACACTAGTAATCAAAGGTAATCAAGGCACTTTACAAGATGCGCAAGTTCACGCAATCGCACCTATTCCCTCGAACGAACCAGGATACTAAACTAAGGATAACTAATGGCAGGAATCGACCAAACACTCTCAAATGCAATCAATGGCATCAATAGCGCAGTAACCGGGCTAAATACTGGCGTTAATTCATTAGCCAATCCTAATAATGGCAATGACGATACTAACAATGGTTTTACTGTGCCAGGTGTACCACTAGCGGATGGCGATGGCTTACCATCTAGCCATCAACAATATGGTCTGTTGGCAGAGCGTCAGAGAAACCTAATCAGCTTTTTTATACCCGAGTTTGGAGTGATTAAGATGTATGTCAATCCGAATAACTTGGTTATCTCCAATAAGAAGATCATCAGCAAAGAGCGCACTAAGGGCGGGTTCGTCGCCCAGTATTGGGGTGAGGAACTTACCAACATTAGCATAAGGGGTACTACCGGTAGTTCTGGCATCGAAGGCATCAACGTCCTTTATGAAATTTATCGAGCCGAACAATACGCTTTTGACGCGGTAGGCTTATCCCTTGCGGCCAATAATGCCGCAATTGGCGCAGCCAATCAGTTGGTCACTGGAATTGGTAATTCTATTGGTAGTGCCGCTGGTAATGTAATCGGAGGAGCGTTTGGTGCTGGTGGAAGTAGTATTGGAGGGGATATAGGTGGATTACTGGGGTCGGGAATTGCTCAAGGAATATTTGGGACTAATCAACTAAATTCTCTGGCCCCCAGAAATATACCTAGTTTAGCATCATTAGCATTTGCGGTAGAGATGTATTACTCAGGTTGGGTGTACAGGGGGTGGTTCGAGTCGATGAGTTGGACCGAAAGTTCAGATCATTTCAGTCTTTTTGAGTACGACATTCAATTTACTGCGTCACAGCGTCGCGGATATCGCACCAATAGTTTCGCTTTTCAGAGGTCTGCTATTTCCGGCCCCTCCAATAACGATGTGGCTGGCGGAATCCCACTCACTTTCGCTAAATTGAACAATAATCAGTTCTAAAAATCAATGAATATGATCTGGCGTAAATTTAGGGCGAACGGGATATAGGTAAAGCATGTTGATCATTTGTAAAGATTGCGGATTGGAGAAAGAGAAATACCACGGATGCCAGTGTCGTGAGTGCAGGCTCTCATATCTTATAGAATATCGAAACGAACATAAAGAATCTATTAGCGAAGTTAGACATGAATACTTCAAAACGTATCGTGAAACAAATAAAGAACGCATCAAGGCCTCCGCGAAAAACTATTATGAACGTACCAAAGAGGCTAAGAAAGCATACTACAATCAGAATATAGAGACCATTAGGGTTTCACGGAGAGAAACAGAAAAGAAAAGAAGGTCTAAGGATCCTTCTTTTGCTATGAGGCAGGATATTTCTAGGCGCGTATCTGCTGATCTCAAAAGGGCCGGTTCTTCCAAAAAAGGGAAATCGGTCAAAACTTACCTTCCTAATCCTATATCAGAAGTTATGGCTCATATTGAGAGTCAATGGGTTGGCCATAATGCTTGGATGAATTGGGGAAATCGTGGCCCATACAATGTCAAAACGTGGGACGACAACGATCCCGCTACTTGGACTTGGCAGATCGATCATATTACTCCACAATCCGATCTTCCTTATACTTCTATGGAAGATGAAAATTTCAAGAAATGTTGGGCACTCGAAAATCTTCGACCACTGAGTGCCAAACAAAATTTACTGGATGGTGTTAGACGAACACGTCATCGAAAGAAGGCTACCTAATGTCTAACGATTTTTTGACCGGTCTTTCCAATCAAATCCAAGAACAATTTGGAATTGGTGAAAATCAAATGAATACCCTCGATATTGTCGAGAATGGTCAGGTCAAAAAACTAGGCGCTCTTGGTGATTTTGCCAGTAAAATTGATCAGTCAGCGGAACGAAGATACCTAGAACAAGGCTATATCAGATTTGATCAATTCAATGTTGATCCTGAGCCATATGAGATGTTATGGCAAGAACCAGATATGACTGTTTTACTTAAAAAACGTGCGTTTTCCACACTGGCGGAAAATTTTCGCAGCGAGTATATGGATCAGGATGAGAAACTCTATTATCGCGCATCCAAATTTCTCTTCCTCAATAAATGTCGTCAAATCGCAGCTCTAGAAAAATTGGCTAAAATCGAACGAGTTAGTACTACCACCGGAAGATTAGACTACCATCTAATGCCGTTGATCATCAATTTAGTGGATGATGCTGCCGATTCTTTCAGTGATCTGACTAGTAATTTTAGTCCACAGTCTGACGATCCGGGTGGTTTTCTACAAGCCTTTTCCCAACTTAGTGGAGTCATTGACAAAATTCGTACGGTGCAAGCCTTTTCTCATGATACCCCTTACACCACCTGGCTAACTGATGTCAATCCATTATTTAGGACTGATATGGCATATGGCACTGGTGTTATTGAATTGACCAATATCACTAATATAAGTACTAGTATTCATATCGATTCTATGGGTGGCTCCGGTGGTACTTTCAATTTTTCAATTGAAGACCCATATAAAATTACCCGTATCACTAACTATGACATTGAGCAGGCTCTAAGTGATGCCAACAATATTTTCTTTACCAGTCCGGCCTTTGTACAAGGACAAAACGATATCAACAATGTAGTAGCCGATAACATCAATCAACTAAATCAAGCACGAGTAGCACGTGGTGCTAGTGCTATTGAATTTTCTATTAGTCCTAATACCTTACTTGGTAAAAAAGTGCGCGCCATTATTGATGCCTTAGGAGTAGAGCTCAATTTCACTTTCAATCCGTTCTCTGATCCATTTTCTTCTAGCAACGGAGTCAATGTTAGCCCTGATAGTTTGCAGGGTGCCCCTGCCGTAGAAGATCAAGGACTGAGCCCTTCTGAACTGACTCTTTTTACTGCCGCAATCAAGTCTATCTTTGATCAGATGACTTTGATGAATAGTTCTCAGGCTAATTTCAATCAGTTTTCCAATATTACTCGACATGCTCGAAAAATGTTGAGGTTTCATTACGGTGGCAAATTCATCGCCCAACCCTTGGATCAAGTCAATGTTTACATGAACTCCAAATCTAGATTAGATAATAAGGTAATAGGCGGGCTGCAAAATATGCTAACTGGCCTTGGCTATTTACAAAATCTCAATAACACCGTTTTTGATCTGAAAAACCAATTCAATACACTTTTCAATCCATCCGGGGATCTGAATACACAGATTGAAAAATCTATATATGTTGGCGTTGATTGTCCTGATCAATTATGGACACTATTACGAAATCTTTTCGTTACAGAAAAAGAAGGGATACATGTTTTTGGTGGATTAGTAAGTCAATCTCAAAGTAATTGGTCTAATGGCAAATATGTATTGGAGGTACAAGGCACTGATAATATGGGCTATTTAGAGATGGGTGTAGTCAATCTCAAACCAGCCGTAGATACTTTCAATGGCCCCCTATTTGATCCGCTAACCCCGTTTCAGACTAAATTCGATACAGTCTCCGATAACTTCAAGGGCAACGCTCCCCCGCTTCTTCCAGAAAATCAAGCCATTTTGGAAGAAAATATCATCAAGCACAAAAGTGGTAGATTGGCCGGTCAATTAGCCTCGACTGATAATTTGGTACAGGCGGTAGAAATAGATAGTCGTGGTGGTACGCGGAATATTATGTATTTACCAGATGGTTTAGTCTATAAATGGAAACAGGGTATTGGTATTTTCGTTCAGTTTGGCGATTCGTTTAATGCTAACGACCCTAATACCGTAAGAACGCCCGCTATTACATCCGAACCGTTTGCTGGGCAAGATATTATGAACGTCTTGTCTCTACTTATTACTGGCCTACCGTACAATTATGCCACTTATTTTAAGGCAGTAGCGGAGTTAGATAATATTCAACGAGACCCCCAAAATAATCGAGATTCATCATTCTCTTTCTATTTAGGAATTACTTCTAACTTACAAAAGAATAATTTATTATGGGGAGATTTTATTCCGTTCAAGAAATTGGTGGTACCAGAACAAACTTTTCAAGCAATGGCTCAGCAATCCATTTTTATTGGTCAGATCAATTCTCAGGTGGATAGTTTATTACAACAAATTCAGGACACTCAAAATTTGATGGCCAAAGCTGGCCCCGATGAGAGCCAAAATTTACAAAATCAGATTCAGACCTTACAAACTCAATTAGGCAATATCTCAGGTAATATCACCGGTTCTTTGGGTTCGTCAGCAATTCCGCTAACAGTAGTAGGAAATGATGTTTCATATGATAGTGGTGAGTTTCTAAATAATTCCACTAGCAATGCTGATATTACTCAGCCCGGGAATAGAGCGCTTCTAAGAAAGAAAGTCAATTTTCTAACTCGAAGAATGTCCTGGGCAGTCCGATCCAATCAAGATAAAAATTTACTTATCGTAGATGATTCTTATGATAAGGATTATGATATCATCGCTTTCGGCAAATCTCTATCAGATAATTTGAGTTTGTTTAAGAGCGAATTTACTACCGTTAAACAACAAATTGGAACGGTAGCTCAATTATTGAATTTGGAAGTTTTTTGCGATACTCAGGGTCACATCAGAATTAGACCAGAGCAATATAATAGAATGCCAAGTTCAGTTTTCTATCGGATGATACAACTTAGACAGCAATCCGGAATACAACTATTTCCTCAATTTATTGAAGACTTATTCGTAGACCAAATTACTAGTCTTAGAAATCAAGTAGAAATAGTGGAAAACCAGATAAGACTAGATGGAGCATTAATTGGATATAACGATGACATTTCAGTTCAATCGGCATTAAATACCAATAATGCTATTGGATTAGGTGCTAACGGTAATTTTACTTTTATTAGCGATCCGGTTGTCGGAGATACAGGTGGTAGTATTTCTGATTTCTCACAATTTGACAAAGAAACAAATCCAGACCTAAAATTTAGTTCTATTGATCAAACTTTCACCGCTAATCTTAGTAATCAACTTTCTACCAACACCAATCTTTTCAATAGTGCAGTTAGGGCCCAATTAGCGGTATCACTGATAGAGGCTCCGTCTCTTACTATCAGCATTGATAGAATAAATTCGCTGAAAAAGATCATAAGTAGTAAAACCGGCCAGCCAGTGACACTTGATAATTTCCTACAACAAGACGCGCAGGGAAATCTTACCTTATTAACTTCTGCCAAAAGTCAGGTAGATATAATTAAAGTAACTAATGATATGGCAACTCAGGTTTCTAATAGACAAAAAGCGTTAAAAAATCTCAGCGTTGCTATTAAAAATGCACAGGAAGCAATAGCCCTCAATGATCCAAATGACAAAACGGTAGCCAATAAACTTTTGCTTCCGGATCTCTATGGTAACAGTAATATTCCTGAAATATTCGAGAATATGATTGAAGATGAATCTTATGATGATTTAGGCCCGGGCTCTGGTTCTAGATATGTAATTCATAACTATCAAATTATTTCAATGAATATTTTGGAGCAAAAGCCGGAATTTACTTATATCGAAGTTCAAGGATTATTAGATCCCTACATTAACAATGGATTATTACCATCTGACCTCAATGCTTTCGCAGAAGGCGGAAATGCTTTAGTTACCGGCGCTGCGATCGATTATGATCTTTGGAGAATTTATGGAGTGCAAAATAGGCATGCAATTCCAGTTCCATTCCTTTCTAATCCCCAATCTCAGTGCGCCCCGTATGCTGCATCATTACTATCCCGCGCCCGCCGAAACATTTTTCACGGTAGAGTTGCTATAGCAGGAAATGAATATATGCAGCCAGGCGAGGTCGTATATATTGAAGATTTAGATATATTATTTTACGTACATAGCGTCTCACATCAGTTCAATTTTGGTGGCACATTCACCACCACATTAGAATTAAGTTATGGTCATAATCCAGGTGAATATATTCCAACCCCAACTGACATCATTGGTAAATTACTCTATAATAATCGAGACCAATCTAACTATGTTACCTATCGCCATCAGAGTAATTTTAATGAATCTAACATTGGGGCTTTTGCTATCAATCCAGATTCTTCTGGTTTTAGTTCAATTGATGACCAACTTTTCAGCGGTAGCAACGCTACTCTCAATAATACAGTGTTCTCAAATGTACAATATGTCGCTTCTTATGCGGTAGGCTCTCTCAATTTACCAGGCTCTAATGTAAGCCCTACCGTTGAGCTTCGCATCTTCTATAATGGTGGCGCCGTTGATGAAACATTACAATCAGCAGCAAATTCTCTACAACAAAAACTAACTGGTACCGGCTTTTCGCCCACTAATCCCACTTTAGGTGGCAGCACTACCAAATCACTGCCATCTAACGCAGTTAGTGTGGTAGCGGTAAATCTTGGTAATGCCAATAATTTTAGAAGCCCTAGTCAGAAGGCTTGGGATTTAGCTAGAAATCAAGCCAATCTCACAAGTAGTAGTACTGATGCTATTAATACCGATGTTTCTGATTCTCTTTATCGATATATTATAGACTGCACAGTTTATTTTTCTAACACTAATCCAATACCACAATGACCAGTAATGTTCAACCAGTAGGGCTACTTCGATTAGCCAAAGTAGTTAGTCACAACCCTCAAAGAGGATTTATTGAAGCTGAATTGGATATGTCTGCCCAAACTATTCCACAAGACAAAAAAAGGAGAGTCCAAATTCCTTTTTCTTTTTATTCAGTTTCTGGTGCCTTTATTGGTGGCAAAGTACAAGCAGGCACCCCAATTATTATTGGACAAGGCGAGGGCGGTAGTTGGTATTTCGTATCATTTAGGGTTAGTAATATATCTCAAATTCCTGATTTGGTGGATGGTGAGATATTAGTTCAAGCCACTGATACTACTAAAATGTCTCTGAGTGATCCTGACATTTTTATAGGATCTGATAATCAAAATATCCATTTGGACACAAGTAGTAGTCATATTCTTAATAAATATACTACCAATTTTAGTAATATCTATTCTTTTACGGAATCTTCCAGATTTGTAAATGGCGTTGTAAAAAGAGATTTGGCCCCTAATACTAATTATCCAGATTCGATGAAGCTTACTGATGATATGTACGATTCTAATTTATTTCCGGTAGGACTGGATCCCTCTATGGGAACTAATTTTGCTTCTCGCAGCACCAGTAAAAATCCTCCCTTCGTAGAACATCGGGAAATGGTATATGAATTTGCCTATAGTAGTAATGTCTCAGATGATATTACTGAGGCCAATATCTATGCTAATACGGGACAAATGGCTCCCACATATATTCTTCCTAACCGCCGCGCCTCTCGTTCTGATACTCTCAGTCTTTCTTTAGTATCTCCTAATTTTCTAATGGAGAAGGTGTCGGGTACAGTAGTGGATATATTTGGAAATGTTCTAGATCTTAATAGGTCTGCCATTCCAATTGGACAAAATAATCTTACTCTGAAAACTTCACAAGGTAATACTACTAAAGATAAAATTTTCGATCAAATCAAAACTTTGGAAAGAAAAAGTATCGCCTATCATTTTGAGATAAATGCTCGAAAAGATTTGACCGGATCTAACGGACAGCTTCAATTACCAGATATCAACTCTTCTGCTGATTATGCCCGCACCCGCAGCCGATTCTTTTTTGATGTCGATAAAGAAGGGCAATTCAAGATCAATATTCCAGCTTCTTCTGAAACTGGAAACATTTCACTATTGACCAGATATGAAAATTATTCTACATTTGGAACGGATGATAATAGCAATCCAAACAAATTAATCAAAAATAATGATAACTTGGATATCTACTTAGATGCTTTCGGAACTGGAGAGATATCGGTTTTGGATGGCGGTTCTGCTGCGACCCCAATTGATCGTCTTACCGGACAGCATATTCAATACGGTACTACTTTTCACTCGATTACCGATACTTGTTATACTTTGCAATCTGCTAATTTTTCTCTTTTTCAACAATCCCTTTACTTCCCTAACTTTGATCTTTCATCAATTCCTCTCATAAATAATTTAGTCAATAGTACTATCAATGTTTCCGGTGATAATGCTAATGCCGGTGGTCGCAGCGGTACCATCAATTTAGACGGGTTTCTTTCCCTTAATGTTGGCGCTAATACAATTGATCGACAATCATTATGGTTAGACACGGCTGGTGGAATGGTTGCCAATTTCGGTAGAGACCTAAACAATGTTAGTGCTGCCATCAGTATGGATGGCGATTTAATTTTACAAATCGGTGGAACAACGGTTAGCAATGATAGTCGATTCCAAAGTGTCAATAATGCATTTAGGGGTGGAAATATAGATATTAGGGTATTACACGATGGCTTTACTATGACAATGGTAAGAATTAGTAATGACGGTGTAATCGTTTCTACACCAAATAGAGTGGCAGTTCAGGCGAGAGAAATGAATTTTAGTGCTACGGGAGATATCAATATTACGGGAGACAATGTATTTATACAAAACAGATGGGTAAATAAATTACCGACCGCTGGAACTATATAAGGAGAATGATATGAGAAAACTAGGACAACAAACATATAAAAGACTATTGGCTCAGGCCGAAGAAGCCAAGGAACTAAAACAAACTAAATTAGCGGATGTAGTGCTTTCTGCTCTGGGACCTGTATTCGAAGAAAACGCTGGGATGACCTACACCCAGAAAGAACTAGATCAAACCTTGTATCAAAATATGTGGAAAATGGCTGTCGAAGTGATCAGTTACCACGATTTGACTAAGGTAGATATTCAGAAAGTGGATCAGGCAGTCAAACTTCTGAAATCACGGGTTATAGAGGAACTGGAAGAAGCCTTAAAAGTGTCTGGCAAAATTGGGGGAAATGAACCCAAAGTACCGGGTCAAGAATAAAGATCGGATATAGAGTAAGATATGGTCGGAACTCTCACAATCGTTATTGGTCTATGCGGCTCGGGTAAATCTTGGTTTCTAAACACAATGCAAAAGTCTCATCCAGTGGCTAAATTTTTTGATGAAGGACTAAGTGATAGGGGCCAATCTGGCATTGATCGACGAAAAAAGGTGGCCATAGCACTCAAAAATGGATTTGATGTTTATGTAGGTGATTTATGGTGTGGATGGTCTGCTCGTCGTAGAGTGGTAGTAAAACATTTGAAACAATTGGTGCCAAAACTCCGAATAGTATGGTTTTACTATGAGAATTCATTATGCAAGGCCAATAATAATTGTCGTAAGAGGCGTAATAAACGGGATGCAAAAGGTCATGTCGCTATCAATCAACGGTGGTCATCGCGTTTGACAGCCCCGAGGGGTGCGATAGTAATGAAAATACATCAATTGGGAAGAAAATAGTAGCATAATGTCCCCCTGTAATCCTAGTGCAATTCAAACCAATATCCCGCCGCTTCCGGCGAATCCTATTCCAGGCTTTGGTTTGCCTTTTACTCCGGCACTACCCTCATTCAATATTCCGTTTCCGGCGGGTATGCCTGAGGACTTGCTGGGCCTCTTTAATGCTCTTCAACTTATTCTTCCTTCTGGCACTCTAAAAGGAGTTCTCCCCGCTTCATATGGTAGAAGCGTCCTCGATCAGATACTCAAGTTGATGGATTTCTTTTTACCGTTTTTGATGTCCTATAAGTTTATTCTTCCTATTTTGGATATGATTATTTGCATCATCGAAATTCTATGCGCAATTCCCAATCCCTTCAAGCTAATCCGTGCGATGGAGCGGCTTTTTCGCGTTTGCCTTCCTGAATTTCTAAGTTTATTTCCATATTTTGCGATGATAGTAATGATCATTTCGCTTCTTCTTCTTTTACTTGCACTTATTGAATACATTCTTGCTCAGCTTCTTACTCTCATTGAATTGATCTTGAAAAATATTCAAGTCATCGAGCGCGCCGCGGGAATGGCAGATGCCCCTTCTATTCTTGCCGCTATCAACAAAATAGGACTCATTCTATGTGCCTTTCAAAACCTTTTCGTTCTACTTGCCTTATTTGAAATCATTATTGATGTTATCAAGAAAATTCTAGCCCTTATCTTTAGTATCCCCCCATGCAGTAGCAGCAATGGTAACCCTGAGCAGTGCTGCACGCCGGATGTTTGCCCCTCCTTCATTCGAAATAATACTACCATCACCGGTAGTGGCACTTTCCAATACTACAACAAAGTCGCTATTGACGCCAATTTAGTTGCACTCATCCCAGATTTACCACCCCAATTCGGAAAATTATTGGGCAGCACTCGTCCAGAAAGTTGGCAGTTCTATGATGCAATGGCCTCTATTCAGAATGCTTTCATCAATATTACACAGGCTTTTGATTTGCCAGCCGGAACCAGTGCTGTCTTTTTCCCCACCGATGCTAACTATACTGCATCAACCCCCATCTCTCAGGTTCCATATACTATCGATTTACGAATTTTCTATAACCCAGCCACGCCTTGGGGCCGTTCCGATCCATTGGGCGCCAGATTTATCAGAATCAATGGCTGCATAGTACAGTTTGCACCGACCACCAATCTCAATAATTTCGATAACAGCACAACCAATATCACTAACGGAGTTTTGGAATTAGTAGGTGGGTTAGTTTTTGAAGATGATGGTACGACGCCCGTTATGCTTGGTGGTTCTCAGGGAACATTAGAATCATTTATTCACCTAGGCGATAATATCGGATTGTTGTTCAGTCCCCCACTCAATCCAACCGATGGTGCTAATTTCACCAATGTTGAATACACTTTGCATATCAATCACACCGTTCTATTGAGTAAAGCATTGATTACTTTGGGATGCGTACCCGCAATCAATTTCGATAAAACTTTCATTAATACTGTATTCGGAACAACCAATCCAGCAGCTTTGGTCAATATTGTAAATGGTATCCCTAGTTTCGCAGGTGCGCAGGCTTGCTTGGCAACCGCGATCACTGCTCTACAAAGCAATGTTAGCAATCAAGGTGTAGCAGATTTTCAAGCCACTACCACCGCTTGTCTAAATACTTTGAGAAGTGGCGCAGCAGCATCACTACAATCGCTCGTCAATTTGGGTTTCGATCCTAGTCAAAGTACTTTTACAATCACCCCTAATACACAATTTACTACTGAATCGATTTTGGTTCAAGTTTCTCTCAATGATAGAAACGGACTCCCGCTAACCGCCAATATGGCTACTGATGTAGCGGCAGCTTTGGCGCTCAATATCACGCCACAAATTACCTTTGGAGAAATCAGTCAGTTTATTTATGATGGCGTTCAGTTCTTTGATGCCAATATTACCTCTACTACATCGGGCTCTGGAACTATTGAAATGCAATATGAAGGTCAGCAGTTTGTTAGTGTATCAGTACCAACAGATTTGACTCAGACACCCACGGTGACGACTCAACAACTAAAATATACATTCATCTATTCACCAATTCCGTCGGTAGTTGGAACACCAGAAGGCGATGACCGCGGCAAGCCGGAACGAGATGCCGGTGATGTGGCTAGAGAAAGTGAGTAATCAATGACTAAAATTGATATCTCCACTACCGACAATTCTAATGATTTTACTGATAATCAAAATTATGATGTTGATATTCAGCAGATCTACACCAGTTTTATTCAACAGATTGATCAAATTAGAAGCCATGTTAGCGTTATAAACAATCCAAAAGCACAATCAGTAGTTACTATCAATTCTAATAATTTTATTAGTATTGACCCAAATCCACAGGAAAGTCGTTGCCACGCTTTCTATAGGTTGATTGGGCTACCAGTGGTAGCCTCTGACGGAACACAATTCTATAATCCTGGATATGATTTAGAAGCTTTTAGTGGGACCGCTAATTCTACCACTCCCCAGCTCAATAAGCAAGGCATCGCCATCAGCGCAGCCGGTCTATACCCTCTTATGGATGCTAGAGAAAGATATATTCAAGATATACGACAAATATTCTCAGTGCCTGATATTACTTCTAGTGTTACCGCACTGTCCAGCCAAACACCTCGCAAATTCAATTTTTTCGTGGATACGGGCTCCACCGATCCCTTCGATCAAGATCCCAATAATCAAAAATATGCCGTTGAACAACGTAATATCGCTAACACTGCTGATTTTAGTGATTACAAAGATTCTAACGGAGATACAATAGATTCTACTATTCAAAGGGGACAATTTCTACAACAACGTTCTCATTTTATTAAGCCATTGATGGTTGATCCTCGAATTGATATAACGGTAAGTCCAGATACCGGTTTGGTATGCGTGCCATTCACCACAGATAAGTCTAAAACAAAACTTAGAGATGATGAATATCTTTTTCGCCCACTCTTAGAATATGTATGTCGTGTTCGACTAACACTTCCTCCTAATCAAGATGATTTGAGTCAAACTTTCCAAAATGCACAAAACTATATCAAATCCATTAATACTTCAGTCGATCCAGATTTGTTGGCCAAAATATATGCTAATAATACTACTACCATAGGACAAGAAATTTTGTTGAAATACTTAAACCTATTACGCTCTATGATCGATCGGTTGGTAGAATCAATGCAACAAATTGGGTCTCTATCGGTTCCTTCTATTGGCACACTTCAATGGATTCCAATTCCTAATGCAGGTGGGCCTGAGTTCGGTAGTTCAACCGCCTCAATCAACCCATCTGATCCACTAAATGGCCCGGTCGAGGCCTCCATTCTAAAACTTCAATCTCAAGCAGCGATAGATCAAATTACCAATCAAACATCAGGTGTTACTAGTGTTGATTTAGGAAATTTTGCTTTTGATTTTGCCTCCGCTCAACCAGTACCCGATGAAAATACAACTTCTGGTTTTGGTAATAAGCGACAAGATAATTTAGATAAACTACAGCAAGATCGCACTAATCTTACTGATCAAGCCAATACTGCCCTCCAGACCATTGAAATCATTATGGGAGAATTTAGTGGATTAGGACTTTGTGATATTATTGCTATTTATACCGCTCTCTGGTCAATGGACGTCAATGCTCTAGTGGGGTTACTAGATGAAAAGGCATTCGCTCGACTTAGAACTAATTCGGCCTTCAATGATCCTTCTGTTCAGTCTAGAATTGGAGGGGCCGGATTCTCTATTACTAAGTCTCTAACTACCTTCGAAGATCGCATCAAAGAAATTTATAGCATTATGGACAAGTTCTTAGAAGATCGACTACAATTAGGTCGAGTTTCTACATGATCAAATTCATTAGTGAAATTATGAGGTTAGACCCCCTCAATATTCACGCATTCCTAAGAGGAAGGACGAATGTCGTTTGATTTACAACTATTTAATGGAGATCTGGTCATCCAAAATGGAGAACTAGCTATTGTACAAGATAGCAACAAGTTAGTTCAGGATATTCTAAAAATTTGCCTGACGCCTGTAGGTGGAAATCCATTACAGCCTTGGTACGGCTCTTTTATCTCTCGTTCTTTAATTGGATCCCCCTTATCTACCAGTATTATTTTACAAGTAGCACAAACTCAATTACAAAACGCTATTGAAAATTTACGGACTTTGCAGATCAAGCAGCTCAAAAGTTTTCAGAAGCTAACGCCCGATGAACAAATAAGCTCAATTTTAAGCATCGATGTAGTAAGAAATACCAGTGATCCTCGCCTATTACAGGTTAGTATCAAAGTAACGAGTAAGGGCCTAAAACCCATAACAATTCAATTTGGGTTCAATAGTCTATAAATGTCGGATATATTATTGGAATAAGGGATAGTAGCGATATGTTGATTATTTGTAAAAACTGTAAGTTAAAAAAAGAAAAATATAGCGGGCGCCCTCTAAGCGCCAAACAAAATACAAGAGATGGTGTTTATCGAATCCGACATAAAATAAAGAAGGCGGTATAATATGGTGACTATACGATCTTCTAACGAGATCATTCTTAGTCTAATCGACTATTTTCGGTTAAACCAGCCCAATCTCGACACAAAACCTGGCGCTGTCGCTCGTGATCTTGCTATCGATGCCCCTGCCAATCAAATCGCTCTACTTTACGATGAACTCTCTAAAGTTTCCACTCAACAATCTCTTCGCCTTGTGGTTGGTAGTGATTTAGACAAACTAGCTCGTAATTTTGGTCTTTCTCGAAAAACTGCAACACCATCTGCCGGAATCGCTATATTAACTTTTAGTTCTATTGTTGGTGTAACGAATGTTAATAAGGGAGATGTAGTAATTGCTAACAATGGGGTATCTTTTGCTGTTCTAACTGGTATTGCAGTCAACCCTGCGCAAACTAATTTTTATCGCTCTATTGCAACTAAATATTCAGCCAATTTTGCTTTTGTTGGAATTACAGATCAATATGCCGTTGAAGTTTCTGTACAAGCAACTACCAGTGGGACTATTGGTAATATTGGTCAGTATTCAATTAATCGAACTAGTATTGTTGGTGTGTCCAACGTTACTAACGTGACAGCCTTTTTAGGTGGCACTGATCAAGAAGATGATGCCACATTCCGAAATAGAATTTTGTCTGTTTTCAGTGGTTCCAGTGTAGGTACCGCACTTGGTTATAAAAACACCGCTCTTGCCACTACCGGAGTAGAGGATGCTTATGTTGTGGGCCCTGGCGACCCCCTTATGACTAGAGACGGAAGTGTGGTAACTACTGATAATCAAGGAAATCAAACTATTGTTTCAGATGGTACTGGTGGGAAAGTAGATGTGGTAATTTTAGGAACCAATTTGGTTCAACATTCTGATAGTTATATCTATCAGGATAAGAGCAATAGAAATGATCCAACTAATGCTGCTAATAATGTTGTGTTGGGTCAAATTCCAGGAGATACCAATAAAACTATCACTCAGAAGCGCGTAGCTGATATCGCGGCAGGTACGCTGCCAGCCCAGCCTGTGGATGCTATCTTACAAGTGACCGGCTCTCTTAGTGGTTCTAATTTTACCACTATGAGTACCGATGAGTTTGGACGAGTATCGGGCAACTATAAGTTAATTAAAGACACTGGTCTTTATGGCGGAAGTCCTTGGGGATTTGATACTTTTGCTTGGATTAGTAATCAAATTAATTTTTCAGAAGATCTTATTAAAGGACAATTCAACGGGCAGGATGCTACCACTTTCCCTGGCGTAATTGAAATACCGCAAATACAACAAAATATTTCTATCACCAATGAAAATAGTACAGTACTGCCTTCTAATAGATCACTAATACAACTATTGCATACTCCCGCAACCAACGTAACGCGCGTCTTTAATGCTACTACCGGAGAACGTTATACAGTTACTAGCCAAAATTTCAATGGAACGGGTACCATAAACACTTCTGGTGTTATTCAGATTTCTGGCAATACTTTTCCCGCTTTCAATGATATTTTGCAAGTAGATTATAATTGGGTAATTACTTACGATCAATATGCCGATTATGATGGCAGATTATATACCAATAACCCCCGGGTAGTTACTGATAGTGCTGATTGGAGTTTTTCTAATTTAGTAAGAGAAGAAAAAATCAATTTTACTCGTAATGGAAGTAACACTTTATTTACTGGGGTAGCCAAACATCCAATTTCCTCGGTCATTACTGCCAGCCTTTACAATGAAATTGATGGAATTGTAGTAACAGTAGTTTCTGGTATTTATGCTGGACGTCAATCAATAGTTGTCACCAATTTGATAGTAGCTCCTAATACCGTGGATCATGTTTATCTAAAAAATACTACAACCGAAGTTTATAGTACTGCCCAAAATAATGGAACATTCATCAATTCTACTATTGTAGTGGGTATCGAAATTGAATTTACTTCTACCATAATTCTTCCAACTGATACGCAGGCCCAACCAGGTGACAAGGCGACTATTCTTTGGAATACAATAGATACTTTCAATATTACAAATTCTGTTGGTAGTATAGCAAATAATCAAATTACTATTCCAGTATCCAATATCACCACCACCGCTAACAATCTTCTACTTAGTGTTACTTATATTGCCAATGTACAGAATTTCTTCGCTCCCGGCATCACATCTCTTCCATCTAGTCGTGTGGCTAATGGTTATTTACTTAATAGTGCTATTGGTTTTAATAATACAAATTTAGATAACACCATGCGACGGGATTTTCAACCTGTCCAGAAGAACCTTAGTAACCAATTGTATGTAGAACTCAATTTATCCAGCACCAATACTTCGCTTTTAGCGTCACAAGTAATTTCAGTAATTCGTTTATCTGATAACGCTGAATTATGGAATTCTGGTAATGCTGGTAGTATTGCCATCAACAACACAACTACTAATTATCAATTGATTTTTACTGGCTATAATACTCCTAGTGCCGGAGATCGAGTACTTATTTGTTATTTTGCAGATGATACTAATCGCTTTCAACCTTTTACTTTTTCTGATAGAATAATCGAAAGAGATTTGGGCTCTCTACAATCTGATCTCATTAATTTTTCGGTAGATATTCATGATTTCGTGGCAGATGGTTACGTCAGTTTTACCATTTTTGAGCCCCACACAGATATTGTTATCGCTTCAGGAGTAGATGGTTATATTATTCCAAATTCTCCACCCTCAACCGCTCTGTTCGGTAGTCCTACTGTTCAGTTTGGTAATATTTTTAATAGCAGTGGGCAGCTATTAGATATCACTTCTAAAAAAATTACTATTTCTTCCTCGATCTTTCCCAATAATATAAACACTTATGATATCTTGTCTTTCAATTCTCAAACTGATGAACTTGTTATTGGAAATTATTTTGCAGAAATTAGCTCTAGACAAGTTAGTGTTATTAGGATTCTTGATGGAAAAGAATTATGGTCAGATGCGGGAACCATTGATACAGTCAATAATAAATTGAGTTTCCCTGTAACTACCAATGCGTCTCATTTGGATGAAGTAATTGTGTTCTACTATGTTCCATCCAATTTGAGAAGTACGCCCACCCGCGTAGCAGTTAATGTTAATGATCAAGTAAATAATTCGGGCGTTCTTTCTTTTATTGGCACTACTATTACTAAAGCAACCGACATTGTTTTTACCGCCACCGCTACTGGATTACAGCAAACAACTTTGGGAGCGTTTTCACAAGTATTGAATTTGGGAAATGCAAGCACAGTGCCATTAAATGTCAAACTAATCAAAATAGCAAAATTAGAAAAGGTTACTACACCAACCATTACTAGTAGTGAAGTATTGACAACGGAAGTAATTTATGACACGGCATTATCTGCTTTGCAAGACACTACCTTTTTTGATTCCGAATTTGTTAGAAAACCAAATCTAGGTCCGATTGATTTTATTCTGCCAAATACTATCAACAATATTGGCACTAATGAAATAAAGATCGGAGACCGTCTTCGCATTACCTTCTATTATTCTACTTTTGGAGATACTGAAAGCCTAACTTTTACTCGTAATGGAACACTTTATACCAATAAACAATTTGCTCTTATCGACAAGTTTTATATTTCTAGCGGATTTACCTCCTCTCAGTCAGCCAAGATCACATTAGCTAATTTCAATCAGCCAATTACTGGTTCAAGGTATACTATTAATTACGATTATACTGCTCCAAAAACCAATGAGAGAATTACTATTTCGTATAACTATAATCAATTGATTTCGGCCACTACATTCAATATTGAAACTAGCAGACCAATCAATGCCGATGTTTTAGTTAGAGAGGCCAAAGAACTTTTGATTGATCTCACCATGGATATTGTTGTGTCAAATCAACCAAATGTTGTTCCAAACTTAGTATTACAAAATGTTAAATCTACACTAATTTCTTCTATTAATGCCACTTCTCTTGGAACTACTTTGGATGCCTCTAATTTGATTAATAAGGCATTTTCAGTAGCCGGAGTAAATGCTGCACGAATTGAAACATTCAATTTGGATGGTTCTCCTGGTCAGGTATTGAGTTTGCAAGCCCATAATGATCAATACTTTGTTGCAAATAATATTATTATCAATCAGGTTTCAATCTAATGGGCGCTCTTCGAGTTTTATCTGTTAGCGTAATAGATAGTACAACTATTACTGCTACTTTTACGGAGAACATTGCTCCTACGATCAACACTACTAATGTATCGATCGTTTCAAATTTAGATATTGTTCCTAATCCACAAGTATTGATCACATCAGTATCCGGCAATACTCTAACTATTACCACTCAGCCGCTGACTACGCAAGCCGCTTATTTTATTACTTTCGCATCCACTCCGAGTTCTTTTTTTCGATCTTTAAATGGCGACGCTCTTCTTGTAGAAGACGGAGTAACAAATGTCATATTGATATTGGGCCCAGCAGATTCCGATAATCCTGTCCTGAATTTTCTAATCAATTATTTACGAGATCAAGTTTATGATGGTATCCATGATAGTAGTTCATTTGTCTATAAATTGCTCCAATCGTATGCTGTCAATATGGCTAGAGCCCTTTACGACATTCGACAGAGCAAAAATGAAAATTATCTTTCTTTCACCGTGGTGGATGAAAGAAAAATTAGAGGCCCAGGCCCTTTCGATCGTTTGGTAGAAGAGGGGGCCTACGAAATTGATCGGGTCGGAATCAATCCGACTGGCGCTAATTCAACCATTTCAGTTTCTTTTACTAGTTTTCCAGACAATCCAGTCTCGCTGTTAGCAGCATCTGCCACTGACATTCTTTCTCTTTCATCTAGTAATACTACAGACACTTTCAATATAGACAACTTTGTACTTACCGTTTCCAATAGCCCAGTTATTATTTTAGAAAGCGTTATCTTTACCTATACTGATGGTCGATTGCCATATACCTATCCTATTGATATCCACGGATATCAATTACTAAATTCTTTGTATGACCAAGAATTTGGATTTACCTATCTTTTACTTCAGGACAATCAATTTGGTTTGAGTCAAAGTATTCTAAATGATTCTGCCTTTTCACTCAACAATATTTTTCAGATTATTGTTTCTTATCAATATAAAGATTTGGGGAGAGTCATCAATTCAGACAATGTAGTAATAACAAATGTATTGACATCGGCTCGTGAGGCTATGCCTCCAATCGAAAATATTTTTAATTTACAACACGCTCCCGTTGTAGATAGTAATAGTAATGTAGAAACATTGGGTGGATTAATTCTTACTAATCCGAATGCGCCAAATCCATCTATCCCTCATCCAGCCTTTCTTTATGAGGTTACGTTCAATTTGGCAGCATTACCCGCCCGACCAGGAGAATATTCAGTAGATTATGCTACCGGCACTGTTTACGTCTATGGTGCAGATTTTACTAATGATGGGACAGGCCCTACCCCACCCTTGGCCACCTATAATTATCTTTTTACTTATCAAAATAATTTAGATTACGCTTATGACCCCACCCCGAATGATGTGGCACCAATTCCGACTGGTAACTTGCTAAACAATTCAGCTACAATCACTTTTAACTATGAACAAGTTTTAATACCCGGTACTGATTATCGCGCTGAAGTGCATTTAGAATCTTTATCTGAAAGTATAGAAAATAGATTAGTAGCACTAAACGCACTTATGACACTCAATGGCCCCGTCACTGATGTATTTAGAATTTTCAATCAGACATCCGGAGAAGTATATAATCTATTACGATGGAACGAAAATACTGTTTATTTTACTTATAATACTCCCCCTAACATTACTCAATTAACGGGAGAAAGAGTTTCTTTTCAGGATGTTTTAAATGAATTACTCTTTGTTAATCAAACTTTAACTAATACGGGCGGACTATCTATTTTCAAGATTTTTCTCAGCAACAATAGTTTAACAAATGCCACCGCCGATGGTATCGGATTTTCCCTTAATAGCACTGTAAATTTTTCCAATTCCAATATTTTCCAAAATGAAATATGGTTTGATGAAAATGAAACTGAAACTCTCAATGTCGCGCGTCTAAGCAAAATTGGCCTGTATCAAATAGATTATTTAAATGGTGTTGTTTACGTGGCAGTTAGTATAGGTCAAAGCCTTAGCATTGGAACGATTAGTTATAAAAATAGTAATATCGTGCCACAAAATCCTCATCTTATTAGTGTTGATGATATCTACTACCGTATTAGTTTATTAAATCCAAAAAATAAGCATTTTACATTTGTTGATTTTGGAGATGGTTTTATCTTACCAACAAGTTTAGATCCCTCTGATGAAACTCTTCTCAACGGTAATATTGGTGCTCCTTATGAAATTTTTAATCAACAAATTGGTGTTTTCACCACGGGGGCAGTATTTGTTCCAGGAGTATCAAACGCTATCAATTTTATCCGTGGCATTTTTGAGTTTGATGATCTAAAAAATAGTACAACTCCTTTCAATTTTGTATCAGGGGCTACTTTTTCTGGACAAACTATTACTCTGGCTCCGGTCAATTTACAACAATATACCACGGTCGAATTTGATGGAACTAATCACTATGTCCAAACTAATCTTAATTTACCATATCTTTCTCCTAATGTTACGCTAACTGTTAATGTTGTTCGTCTTTCAGATAGCGCTAATCTTTGGAGCATTCCTGGTACTATCGTTTTAGGCAACGGAGTAAGATTAATTCTTTCTGGCGCCAATGCACCACAAACTGGTGATGCCGTGGCGGTAAATTATACTTTATCCATCAATGCTCTTTCTAGAGCAATTGTAGATTACAACAAGGGAGACCTTTTTATCGATTATACTTATTTAGCAGATGAAATTGAAATCAGTTATGAATATGGCGATAATGTAATTGATTTTCGACAATCTGAAACGGTTTCTACTAATGATGTCTACTATGTTACCTATAAAGTTGGCGCATTACGAAATGCTCTAATCAATAATTTTGGCTCTCTTATCAATGTACCAGCTCTCACTAGTGTGGATATCAATTTACCCAGAGAGCGATACCGAGATGCGCTTAGTGCGGCCCTCTCTTCTTTCTTGCAGGGCCCAACAGTAACAGCGATGACTAATTTGGTAGAACAAATTTCGCATGTCAAGCCGCAGATCACTGAATCTATTTTCCAAAATTGGTCTTTAGGATCTAGTTTGTTAAATCCAAGAGCCATCGAAACTACCGGCATTTTACAGCTTCTCCCGGCCAAATTTGGTAATGGCGTATTAGTTGATACGTTGGGACAAACAATTACTTTCCCGGCTTCTTCTAATTTGAGAATTGAACAAGGCAGCTTCCAAACTTGGGTTTCTCCTCATTGGAATGGGTTAGATAATGACGCTGATTTGACTGTTACTATTACCAAAGATGGACTTCCAATTCCATCCGATCAGATTTTTCTAGGTGCAGCAGAAAACCATCCCCAATATAATATCTCTAATTCTTTCACCACCAATAAAAGACAAGAAGTTCAAGGATTGCCAAATCTAAATAAAGATGGAGTTTATCTTTATTATGCGCCCGATGCCAGCGGATTATTCAATCGTTGGTATTTAGAAGTGGTAGATGGTTATTCTGACGGATATAGCGATGGTTATTCTACTATTTACAATATCAAAATCACTACTGATGGTAAATTTTATGATGTAAGATCGGTGGTTTCACCACAACCTGTGGATTTGCAAATCACATCAGGCATTAGTACGGCTACTTTTGTTTTCAGGGGCCCTGTCCCATTAGATGTTGCTGCGACTTTTCTAGCAGATTTCGATCATTATCTATTAGATTTTGGAATCGACAAAAATAAAAATCGATTATCCCTTTATAAAGATCCTAGTGGATATTTCAATTTTAGAGTGTATGACAATGGCGGTCGGGCCTATTCGGTCAGTGCCGATGTTTCTAAATGGAGAATAAACGATCTCCATCACGTCGCCGCGTCTTGGATTCTAAACTCCAAAAATGGAAGAGATGAATTGCATCTTTTCATTGACGGATTTGAGGTACCCAATATCATAAAGTATGGTAGTAGAATTGGGCCTTATCCTCATGAACTTTTCCGTACTGTTGATCCGGAAGAAATTGCCGGAGTCATTACCAATGGTGTTGTATCTTCTACTGACTTAGTTACCACGGCAGGCTCCGCTAGCGTTTCTTCTTCCATCAATTTTGATCAATATGGTGTTGTTGCCCCTGCAACAATTTTTATCAATGAGCCTGGCTTTGCGCCTGGTGGTTATACGGTTTTGACAGTATTGGGACAAACCCTTATTCTTAATACTGCAATGCCTTCTTCTATTACTAATGGTAAATTTTCAGTTAATCCAACTTCTTTTATTGTTCAAACCGAAATCGATATATTTCCTAATTTTGCGATTTCTACGATAAGCGCCACTCTAAATGGAAGCGATCTCAATACTATAAGTGGAAGCGCTACCGTATCCTCGGCCTCTATAAATTTTACTGCTCACGGCATAGTGCCTGGTTATTTGCTGCGAATTGATGGAAATCCCACTTTACAATCACATTACAATATCTTGGCAGTCTCTGGTAACACATTGACTTTGGATAGTGCCGTTTCCCTAACATTGAATAACGCAGTTTTCCATGTCTATCCCAATACCCCGGTCGAAATCCCCGGACTGCGAGCAGTTAATCCGTCTTACACTTTGACTAAAGACGCTAACTTCAATAATATTCTTACTATTACAAACAACGCTCATACCAATGATCTGATCCATATAATTACTCTTGGGATCAATCATCGAAGAATAAGACAACCCTATTATCAATGGGGTGGCGATACTACCATTGATGTTGGCTCTAACGGACAAACATTGCCACAAGCCACTATCCATGTTGTATCTACTGCCGGATTCCCAACATCTGGCTCACTTTATGTTTTTACTAACAAAGGATTTCAATTAGTATCTTACACTGGTCTTACTTCCAATATTTTTACTGGCTGTACTGGTGGAACTGGCACTATGAGTACCGGCGGAACCGTTAGTGGCGGAAGCACTGTTATCGCCACTCATTTACCAATCCCAGTAGCCTTAGCGGGTGTAAATGTATTTCACGAAATCCTTCCCATCACAATTATCAATTCATCTAATTCTACTTTGATACTTAATAATTTTACCTCTAATGCTTTGACTACGGATCAACCATCTACATCAATCAATGGACGAACCTTATCTGTTACAATCAATAGCACTAACAATATAAACTTCTCCACACCAGTTTCTGTAACTATCAACGGAAATCCTTCCAGCGAAACAATCACTTTTACTTCTCTTGGCACACAAAATAGTGTTAATAAATATGCCGGAATCAATTCGATAATAGTTAGTGGTATGGCTAATAATACATCCAAAGCCTTTATGACTCTGTTTGTCGAAGAAGAGTTTTCTATTACCGTACCAGAAAATAGTAATGCCGATTATCCTACTATTAAGTACAGTTATCAAATTGATGCTGGCACTACTCTAATCGGTTCCGGAACAAACGTGGTTACTGACCCAAATAGTTTTTTCAGTTCCCCAGATATCAATAATTATTTGGTTATCTCAACACCGCTTGCGGTAGCGGGCACTTATCAAATTACTGGAGTTTCAGCCGATCACCATAGTCTAACACTAGCCACCCCGCTGGCAGCGTTCAGTAGTGGATTTTATCAAATATTGAATGCTAGTGATTTTCGTAGTGGTTTCCAAAGCGGATTCTTTTTCTTTGAACAAGCATTGACGCCAGGACAACCTTACCCATTAGCCAGGGGTCGCTATGATTTTGATTATTATACTTACCTTTCCGTAAAACTTGATCCCATTAACAAGGACGCTTTCTTAGGTACTGATTTCAATAGTAATAATGTATTTGATGGGCTAATTGACGCTCTAAAGAGCAGTTCTATCAAACTAACTGATACCCGTGTCGGAGA